>Ga0209149_1002284_pt1 | contig 10621 bp, 5 predicted proteins | sample WorMetTyACAVOLI2_FD_187423 | JGI IMG/M metagenome (GOLD analysis project Ga0209149, IMG submission 187423) | Marine gutless worms symbiont microbial communities from Max Planck institute for Marine Microbiology, Germany - Olavius algarvensis... ...
TATTTACGACTCCCGGACAGAAGCAGTTCGGCACAGCCGTCGGAAAAGTACTAGCGCAGCGCAGCGCTGAACTAGCGATAGCGCAGCGCTGCGCTATCACTACACTATCGCTAGCGCAGCGCAGCGCAGCGCAGCGACAACTGTCTCGACTATCGCAGCGCAGCGCAGCGTATGTGTGAACGTACCATTAGACTTTAGTCTTAGCTGAATGCTAAAGTCCAGACTTAAGACTTCGCTAAGTTAAGACTTTAGTCTTAGACTAAAGAATTTTGGCTGTCACATTTCTGTTTCTGAACAAAATGTTGCATATCAATCAATACATATTGAATAGACTTTGACATAGGCTACCGATAACTATATACGTATACACTAAACAACGGTTTCGTATTTAGTTAGTCTGTTGAGGATTAATATAGGTATTTAGTTATCATTAATATTATTATTGATTCGTATCTGGAAATTTCATGCAACTAAACTCACAGGTTGTGTATGAATATATGTGATGAAGTATTCTTATCTCATACTGCTAATTCTATCATGGCCCTATGTGATGCGAAAACCATAGCATATAGGAAAAATTATTATCGTTGTATTCGCCAGATGGAGGCACGTTGATTTGATAGTCTTACAACAGATTATCATGCATTTGTAAATGTGAAAAATAGAAATTAACCAAGAAAAAAATAAATTTAAACACTGTAAATACAGTAGCTTAACAGTAATGTAAAGTCCAAACTTCACCTCAGTTTGGTCTAAGACTAGACTTAAGCCCTAGGACTTAAAGACCAAACGCTATACGTTTAACATTGGGAATTCCCGGCAGATGACGAACAAGTTTGACTTAAGGTTGGTCTAAGACCATAATTTAGCCAAGTCTATAGTCTAAGACCAAACTTAAGACCAAAGTTAGGTCTTAAGTCTGGTCTTAGACTAAATCGCCAACACGAGGTCAAGTTTGGTCTTAAAGACCGAAATTCAGTCTTAGACTTTAATCTAAGACAAACGTGACCTCACCCACTGTATTCAACATGAGATCTGACTAAAGACTTGTATATAGATGAAGTAGGATATCTCTATGTTTGTATTCAACTGTTCTGTTAATGAGTCCAAGAATTCTAGGCTTTATTATATGCTTGCTGGCACTGCTGGGATACCTTCAAGTCATTGGATATTACAACTCCCAGATCTTTTTCTTGATGAACCTCTTCCAACTTCTGATTTCCCATATAGTATTGTCTCTGCAGTTCGCAATTCCCAATGTGCATGACGTTGCACTTGCCTACATTAAACAACATCTGCCATTCTTCTGACCATCTGATCATCTTAGACAAGTCCTCCTGTAGCTTCACCACATCCATGTTATCTGTGATCCGGCTGAATGATTTGGTGTCATCGGCAAATTTCAAGATCCAATTTCTAATGCCATAATCCAAATCGTGGATATATATTAGAGTATTGGGCCCAGTACCGAGCCCTGTGGGAACTCCACTTAAAACTGCCAGCCAGTCAGACATCACTCTGATACATACTGTCTGCATTCTGTTTGTCAACCATTTGGCAATGCAGTTGTTAAGTTTCCCATCTATACCATGAGCTGTTAGTTTTAATAATAATCTTTTGTGAGACACCTTGTCGAATGCTTTAGAGAAGTCTAGAAAAATGACATCGACACTGTCTCCTGTGTCAACACATCCTGTAACCTTGTGGAGGAATTCTAATAAATTGGTTAGACACGACTTTCCTTTGCGGAAACCATGTTTTGAATTTACTATTAGTTGATTGCTCTCTAGATGGTGGACTAGTGCATCTCTGATAATCAATCACTTCAGAGAGTTTACAAACTTGACTGGTGAGACTCACGTGTCTGTAATTTTTCACGGAACTTCTGGAACCCTTTTTAAAAATTGGTGTAACATTAGCTTGCTTCCAATCATTAGGAACAGAGTGACTCGTTCAATGATTTGCGGACAAGAAGAAGTAAAGGATAGGCAATCTCGTTACAAGTTTCAATAAGTGGTTTCGGTGACAATTCATCTGGTCCAAGAGCTTTGTCTGGCTTGAGTCTCAGTATTGCCTTGGTGACTATGTTGATGTCTAAATGTAAGTTGGTACATCGTGATTTGCTATCACCTGTCATCATGACGATAGGAACTGGTATCCTCGGTAACTATGATGCCTCAACTACAGCATGCTGGTATGGTCGATGAAGTTGAAGTTGATTTGTGGGGCAGCTAAGCTGGAGAGGGAGCTGAGGTAGATTTACCAGCATGCTTCGTCATATTTTGAGTCTTTCCAGTTACATGTACTGATTTACCTGTTACCATTTTGCGGTGAGATTTATAGCTTTGACAAGCAACTTGATATATTGCACAATACTCACTGGCAATACAGTTGTGTCCACAAGATCTTGACTTTAGAATTTTTGAATAACACACGGTGCCAAGGTAACGGCCTGGCGAGCCGCATCCGGTGTACAAGAAGTAAGAACAGTAATATACAGTGTAGTGTTGACAACCGTAGTGACGATACAGTAGCTGTACGTGGAGACAAGGTTGCGTGTTGACGTCCGGACGACGAATGAGCCAGTCTCCCCGGGCCTCGATCTGGTCGCCGTAGTCCAACATGTCGTCGAACATGACTTGGCAATTCGAGCAGCTCAAATTTAATCAAATCGAACTTAACAATCTCTCAATTTCTGTCCAGGATGAAACTAAATATAACTGTACTTAAAAACGATAACAACAACTTAAAATCAAACTAAAATAGCTAAAAACAACTTAAAAGCACGAACAAAAGTTACATGTTTTTATGCCATGACCATAGAATAGCTAATCATAATACAATGTCGGATACTGGTATGGGATAAAATGGTAACAAGATCTGCATTCCAAGCTTTAAACAGGGTGACCACTTGTCTGGAAAACCTGGAAATGTCAGGGAATTTGACAGCTGTCAGGGAAATGTAAGTGATTTTACTAAAAGTCAGGGAATTGTCCGGAAAAATCTTGTCAGGGAAAAATTGCGTAAAACTTTATTGTAAGCTGCATACTTGCATCCATACGGGTATTTAGTACTGGTACGGGCATGATATGAGTAACACTTAACATGCCGAATGCCACGGAGCAGTGCTGCGAACCGTCAGTGAGTTGTCAGGGAATTTCACATTGTGTGGAGTGTGGTCATCCTGTTTAAAGTTCTTAATACGAAAAAACCTTAGAAGTTTTATCACTGTTAAGGCCCATTGTTCAATGACACATCTAGAACAGCAAAAATCACTTGGTTTCTTCTAGTACTCCATTGGGCCGTGGATGTAATAGAGTCATATGTTACATCCACGGCCCAGTGGAGTACTAGAAGAAACCATGTGATTTTTGCTGTTTTAGATGTGTCATTGAACAATGGGCCTTAACAGTGATAAAACTTCTAAGGTTATTTTGTATTAATATTTGCTGTTTTTCTGCCAGATTTTATTTTTTTGTATCACAGTGGCACTGTCATCCAAGTTTCATCAAAATTGTGGATGTTTTTGATCTCTACACCACACAAAACCAAAACGTTTATTGTGCAGTTAGTAGTAACAACCAATACCAAGGAAACGGTCCCATCGTAAGAGGAGTTATAGCATTTTCAATATTGGGAACATAATGGGATGCGACCACCCAAGTTGCGTCCCAGTCGGTCCATTAGCAGGCGAGTTGTGGCATTTCGAATATTTTCCAACAACGACCGTCCGCCATTTTGAATTTTAAAAATTTTAATATTTGATCACGTGACTGTCATTGTTGTCTGAATTTGCGGTTGTAAACCAAATTTCAACAAAATTGGTTCATGCATTTGGCCTTCAGAAGCCCATAACTGCTGAATGTACAATGCGCTGTTGCTATGGCAACCGCATCATGGCAGACATGTCGAGAACATGATGGGATGTGATCGCCCAAGTTGCGTCACAGTTGGTCCATTGGTAGGCGAGTTATGGCATTTCAAATATTTTCCAACATGGCGACCATCCGCCATTTTGAATTTTAATAATTTTAATATTTGATAATGTGACTGTCATAATCATTGTGGTCCTAACTTGCTGTTGCATACCAAATTTCATCAAAATTGGTTTGCGCGTTTGGCCTCCAGACGCCCATTACTGCAGAATGTTCAATGCGCTGTTGCTAGCAACGGCCGTTGCCATGGCAACCGCAACATGGCGGACATGTCGAGAACATGATGGGATGCAACTACCCAAGTTGTGTCCCAGTCGGTCCATTGGTAGGCGAGTTATGGCATTTCGAATCATTTCCAACATGGCGGTCGTCCGCCATTTTGAATTTTAATAATTTTAATATTTGATCACGTGACTGTCATTGTGGTCCTAATTTGCTGTTGTAAACCAAATTTCAACAAAATTGGTTCATGCGTTTGGCCTCCAGATGCCCATAACTGCTGAATGTACAATGCGCGCCATTGCTAGGCAACGGCTGTTGCCATGGCATGGCAACCACATCATAGGGGACATGTCGGGGATATGATGGGACTCGACCACCCACGTTTCATCCAAATCGGTCCATTGATAGGCGAGTTATAGCGTTTCCAACATTTTGCAATATAGCGGCTGTCCGCCATGTTGAATACGAATTTTGTTATTCTGGACCACCCACCAAGTCACCTATGCGATTCGATTACCCTGTCAAAATTTGATATTGATCCGATATTCTCCGTCGGAGATATTACAATTTTATAATTTTGCCAGTTTGCCTGGTAAACGCCTAACCATGCCCCTTTTGGGGGGTTTTGAACCCCTTAATATTGTGGGTCATCATCCAAACCCCCAAAAAGCATATCCTTGGGTGACGACGCATCATTTAAGCCATAAATGGTTAAAATCCGTCCAGAGGTTCGACCGGGGCGGAGTTGCGAGAAAAAAAAGTATAACCAGGACAGGACAGGATAACAAAAAGTCACAAAAACGTAATATTTCACATATTTTGGGGAAAGCTCCTCGTTAAGATATTTCAATGAACTTTGGCACAGGTGTAGATGTCCTCCAGGTAGTTTTAGTAGTGGACAAAGTTTGATCTTTAAAATTTAAGGGTTGTCTTCAGTACAGTGTCCTTATTTATCCATTGGGCACTACAATAACATAACTTATATCCAAAAAAATAAAGATTATCTTCATCGCTGAATACGATACGATACAATAGTGTGTATTTAATGTGCAGTAAAAAGCTGACGGGTAGCCAGCTTAGTCCACCACCTGGAACAAACAATAAATTAAAATGTGAAACTAAAAATAAACCGATGAGCGTGATAGGTTCGGTCCAGTCCCATTGTCATGAAGGCATCATGAATGAGCTAACAAATAAAGCGACGATATTTTTTCTAGCGTTAGGCCTGCTAGAACGAAAACCCTAACCGCATTAGATCGAAATCGGCTTTCGTTCTAGTGGGATTTCGTTCCAGTGGTATGTTCCCAAAAATACAGTTGTTACATTTTCAACTGGAATATTATATCTTAAGCAAAATTCACTGAAAATAACAAAAATCTACTATAATCACCGCTTCAGTGAGGATTTCGGCGATTCCGCCCCTGGGGGTCAGTTAGTGTCAGGGGTGATGATATTTACCAAAGGCTAGCATGAAATCTGGCATCGTATTCCGCTTACTGCTCAATACAATGTCGGAGACCAGTATGTGATAAAATAGTAACAAGATCTGCATGCCAAGCTTTAAAAGTTCTTATGAAGAAAAAAGTAAACCATATTGTTAAGCAAACCTTTTGTAACCACGGAACTCATGTTGTGTACCAATTTATCTGTCGCTAGCTTCAACAGTTGCAGAAATACGTAGGGGGTCCCAAATTGTTTGGATGCTCCCCAAGCACAGCCCCCTACAATTTTGGTTCTAAATGTTGTTTTTGGGACCACCTACGTGTGCAACAACCACAACGCCTGGCATTGCGGGTGTTGCGCAAAAAATGAAAACTGGCACTAACCCATATTGCAGTTGTCCAGTAGTGCCAATGAAAGCAGTTACTACAGTCTTCGTAACTAAACTATGGTACCTTATCGAATCAAAATTTGCAGTTTTTTTTGCAATCTTTAATACAACATTCATATCGTACCTAAATTATTAACTTCTCTGCCATAAAGCGAAGTTGTCATGCATTTCTTTGCTTATTCTGCTTTAATGTAGTCTGGAGCTGGCAAATGAATGAACTAGATTTCATTGTAAATTGACAAGTCTGGTGAATGACGTTGTCTGTAGCCAGTAGAAGAATGTTGTTGATTGCTGTCGTTTCTTTGTGCAGTGCGCAAATACTGGATAGCTTACTTTGGAATTACTCTTACTACTTATGGTTTGTGGTGCATTGAAGAGAAAATACAACAGTAAGTGGCAGTCACAGACATACTGCTGAAATGCACTGTGAAATTGTTAGGTTATTATGTCACATGTCTGTCATTGAATGCTCGGGTTGTTTGAATTTGAGTTTGTTGGTTGGTAGCACACATTGCTTCTCTGTCTGCTTTCACTCAAGATAAAGTGATTAATAAGCTGATAGAATTCATGTCCTTGATTCTATCTATGATCCCCCCCCCCGTACCTCCGCTTGGCCACACCTGAGATGTGATGTTCGTCTGGGGTATGGGGAATATTAATAGAACTGTCCCTGTGCTACAGCGTTGTGTACAGTCATATCATTATAACTGTGCACAGTGGTACAATCAGTTCTTACAGGTCAGTTGAGTGTATCTGGCTTTGATCTAGCTTGGTTTAGCTCTCTATCTCTATCTTCTGAGTGCCTCTGTATCTGCACTGTGTCCCACCATTACTCGTGGCAATAACTTTGTCAATTCTTAATGGATTTTCAAAATTTTTTACTGCTGGAAAGAGAAGTAAGTTTCCGGTTCCAACAAAAGCCACAATACTTTCCACCACACCTTCCGTGTCTTGCTGCACTACCTTGCAATAGTTAGAAGTTTGAATTTGGGCAAATCTGGAAAAATGCAAATGAAAATGTAACATCATCTAACATGCATTGATTTTTGAACACACAGCCAATTTTATTGTATTTAGCTTACTCGTTGTTTCAGTTTCCAGTTCCTGTTAACATATTCTTCGTAAATAGCAGTCACAGTTTAAAGAGGGCACTGTCAAAGTCTCTGTGCCTGGCCAAGATATTAATCTCAAAGCATACAATGGGCTTTCAACCCAGGCCATGTCGGTCACTGTAGCCAGATAGCACGCCACCGCTAAGGGCGCGTTGCACACACTTGACCAAATGGTTAACCGTTTGGTTAACCATTTGGTCAAGTGTGTGCGCGTTGCAAGAAGCCCTGACCGTCGGTTAAAGTTAACTTAACCCTGACCAAGCTCCATCGGCCGGTTAACCAAATGGTTAATGTTGTAAGTACATGATGGCGGTCGATTTGTTCATCGCATCGTGCAACTACCACGCTCAAGCCATCCGTCACATACGACATCTCCTGACGCCAGAACTAGCACAGACATTGGCTTGTAGTTTGATCCTCTCGGGAATCAACTACTGCAATGCTGTCCTATACGGCGCTCCGACTTGCACCGTCCGAAAACTGCAGAACAATGCGACTCGGATCGTGCTCCAAATGCCAAGACGATCTCACGACAAGTCCCTGCTGCAAAGTTTAGCGCACTGCAATGCCAGCCTATCTATACGCTTCTTTTAGGTTGTTAGTTTGGTCGCTTTCAGGCGACAAACAACCAAGTTATAAGCATTTTCCTGCGTTGGGGGTATTTTCGCACAAATTTTCGATAGCCCATAGCGGCTAAACTACTGATCGGATCAAAAAGTTGGGGGGGGCAAAAATGGAACGGACCTCCCCTATCACCATGCCAGTATGGTGAGGATCGTGGGTCACGCGCCGGCTGTAGACGAAAAAGTGTGATGTTTTTTGTCTGTCTGTTGCGCTTTGGAATGACAAAGTTTGTGATGACGGAAACGCTATGAAGTAGTGTTATTTTCAAAACACTTGTGGTGTCATTGCATGCAGGAAGGTTTGTACTTTTTCTGTGGACCCCAGAACTTTCTTTTAGGTGCAAATTTATACCAAAAATTACTATTTCGCGATTTTTGGGGCTGTAAGCCCACATTTTTAATGCCACAATGGTGAAATTTGGCACGAGGGGGAGGGGGCAGACTTGGGACTCCCTCCCCAACCCAAATTTTGTAAAAAAAAATCGCTTAAGGGGGTATACCCCTTTTGGGCAAATTTATACCAAAAATTACCAATTTCGGCAATTTTGGGGGCGCCCATATTTTAAGAGTGATAACAGTAAATTTGGCGTGAGGGTACAGACCTGGGATACCCTCCCCCGCCCTTAATTTTGTACAAATCGCTCAGGGGGATTTGTGCCTTGGGGAAAAAATTTTACCAACAATTTGAAAGTTTTAGCTACTTAAGCCCATATTTCTATACCGATGATGCTAACATTTTACTTAAGAGAACGGACGGACTTAGGAATCCATCAATGAAACAAATTTTCGTCAAAATCGCTCGAGGGGCCTGCCGGTATTGCATTGCCTCGCTGATGCATATTGATTTCTAGTTTGGTTTTTTTGTTTTTTTTTTGTTTGTTACACTTTGCAGTGATGAAGTTTGTGATAATGGAAACGCTATGAAGCGGTGTAATTTCAAAAACAATTATGATGTCATTGCATAGGGCAGGTTTGTGGTTGTGCACCTATATTCAACTTTTTCTATAGACCGCCATAATTTTCGCTTAGGGGAAAATTTATGCCAAAAATTACCTTTTTTTGCGATTTTGGGGGCTCAGCCCACATTTTGAAAGCCACAACAGTGAAATTTGGCATGAGGCTGCGGACATGGGACTCCCTCCCCAACCAAAATTTTGTAAAAATCGCTTAGGGGGTATACCCCTTTTGGGCAAAATTATACCCAAAATTACCAACTTTGGTGATTTTGGGGCTATAAGCCCACATTTTTAAAGTGAAATTTGGCATGAGTGTACGAGCCGGAGACTCCCTCCCAACCCCAAATTTGGTAAAAATTGCTTAAGGGGATATACCACTTTGGGGCAAATTTGTACCAAAAATTAATGATTTTGGCACCTGTAAGCCTACATTTTTAAAGCCACAACCGTGAATTTTAGCGTGAGGGTACGGACCTGGGACCCTCCCGCACCTAATTTTGTAAAAAAAATCTCTCAGGGGATTTGTCCCTTAGGGGCAAATTTTTACCAAAAAATTCGAAATTTTTGCGATTTTTAGCAACTTAAGCCAACATTTGTATACCCATAATGTTAAAATTTTACTTAAGAGAATGGACTTAGGAATCCATCAACGATACACAATTTCGTCAAAATTGCTTAAGGGGCCTGCCAGTATTGTATTGCCTTGGGGAGGTGATGCATATTGGTTTCTAGTTATTATTATTATTACCAATAGCGCCACCAGGGCAGGCCAACTAGTCATACTAAAATCTATATTTAGTGTGTATCAGTGGTGTAACCTCAATGAAATAGTTGTAAAACTTGAAGCAGTTTGTTTGAGTTCACACTACCTACAGTTGGTAACTGTGCAACACATCTCAGAAATAACAATTAAACTGTCGTACAACTATTGCTCTAGGCAGAAACTAGTTAGTTACAGTTGCCATAAATTGAGGAGTAAATGAGTAACAGTTTCGCGTTTTTCAGTCTCTGCCTTGATCAGTAATATTGACATGTTGAGATGTTTTGTGCTAACAGGAGATGGAAGATTGAGATGAATGATGCACGGCATGCGTTGGAGCCGCTGCTGTTAGCAGAAGAACATAGACAGTGAGTTAATTTCACTGTGCAGTTGCATGGAGTCGGTACCACGTTGTACAGACCTGTGGGCGAAATCTTAACAACGAGCTTGCAACGTCTGTGTTGTTTTGCGCTGGGTCCATGCAACGTGACAAGAACTTCATCCATGGTTATTGGGTCATTTCACTTCATGGCTTGGTCTTTTGCTGAGTTGAAAGTTAATCTGAACTCACCAGTTATTTTGCATGCATGAGATAAGGGCAGCAAGCATGGCAGTTAATGTGTTTATCAAAATAGTTACATAACATATTCTTTTATCTTAACATTAAAGGTTGTAGACTGTGGAGTCGAAATGTTGTTCTAACACGTACAAATTAATACGGCTTTGCCAAAGACGTCACACTGATGTATAGAAAGGTGAAACTGCAATCAAACATTTCCCTTGTTGTAAAGAACTGGCATTGTTGTGAGAGCGTAATGTCAACACGAGCTTGCTTCACTAACTGCAACTGTGAGACACGAGCTTCACTAGCTGCAACTGCGAGACACGAGCTTCACTAGCTGCAACTGCGAGACACGAGCTTCACTAGCTGCAACTGTGAGACACGAGCTTCACTAGCTGCAACTGCGAGACATTAGTTGATGAAAACCAATGAAATAGAGCGTGTGGTTAAATTGTGATTTTGTTAAAAAAAATCAGATTAAATTCTGTAGCACCGAAGAGCTGTCTGTGGGCTCTAATTAGAGCTGACGTGTAGCACCAAGGAACTATTAGAAATCTACAGCTAACATGTGTTTGATGATGTGACTTGGCGCTGACACAGTGCAGTCCTTGTCTTGTCCG
>Ga0209149_1002285_pt1 | contig 10620 bp, 10 predicted proteins | sample WorMetTyACAVOLI2_FD_187423 | JGI IMG/M metagenome (GOLD analysis project Ga0209149, IMG submission 187423) | Marine gutless worms symbiont microbial communities from Max Planck institute for Marine Microbiology, Germany - Olavius algarvensis... ...
ACTGTTGAATCAAACGACAGAAAACAGCGCCTAACACAGTCTGACATATGATTCATTAAACACACCACATTATCATGCTACACACGACCTGTCATAATCACTGTTGAATCAAACGACAGAAAACAGCGCCTAACACAGTCTGACATATGATTCATTAAACACACCACATTATCATGCTACACACGACCTGTCATAATCACTGTTGAATCAAACGACAGAAAACAGTGCCTAACACAGTCTGACATATGACTCACTTTGTCTTGTTTCTCTATTTGCCTAGAACAAACTTCCCAGTCAAATGTCAAACAGCAATCACCTCTAAATAGGGTCTGGACAACTCTCTACCACCATTTTCACCCAACAATCATCAATGACACCTTATCTATGCAGACACTTCTGTATCGAGTGCGATTTTACGCCTGTTGAGATTCGTTGTTAATAGCAGAGTACAGTAACAAATCCAGCACATATTAAAGAAACTTACACTACTGATTAATTATCGTAGAAATCTAATCTAAGCCATGACATCAAACGTTCAACTGTTCAACTAAACTTCGACTATGACTAAGGTATGGTATAGCAGGGTTCAACATCCCACTCGACAGATTATAGGTCACTTTGGAGACGATTCTACGGGTTATACGACCCAACCAACAGTGTCTTAGCACTGAAGGATGATGGTCAGTCAACCATGTCAAGGGATAATCCCACCAGGCTCAGCTCACTAAAAGGCAACAAGAAGGATGTAAGCAAAAAAAATCTAGTATCTATACAGCACCATGAAGACCGAAGACACAGAGGCGCTTGAAAGATAAAGAGAGCTGAACCAAGCAAGATCAAAGCCCGATACAGTTGACCGACCTGTAAGAACTGCTCGTATCTTTGTGCACCATCATAATAGTACACAATACTGTAACATAGACAGTTTTTAGTAATATTCCCCTTCCTGCAGACCAACATCACATCTCAGATGTAGCCATGTGGAGGAAAGGGGGGAGGACTATGACTAAACGTCAACATATCGATTCCAATGAACAGTTAATTCAATCACAACAACACCCTAGTATATTATACTACAATATATTACACTAGATGTGTTATACTGTGATAAGTTATACATTAAGTTATGGTAGCATTCATCATCTTGTTATGAAATGAAAGATTCTTTCACAAACCTTCTTAATGCGAACGTTTTTCCGGTCGGCCGACTGTCGTTCAAACTTGCTATGCTGGCGGCGACGCACCTTACTGTCGCTGTCGCTCCGACTCAACTGTCGACAACATAATTAACACGAGACAATAACGGAACGTCACAAGATAGTGTTTAATATAACGATAATGCGGTTTAATTTGAAATAAACACAAATCGAAAACTACTGAGTTATATAGCTTACAGGTTTGTCATTTCCCTGGGTTTCACTTCTGTGTCAAGTTGTCAACATGTGCCTTGAACCACAGAATAATACTGAATAAATTCAATCAGCAAATGATTCCAAGTGATGCAGTTATGTCCAGTCTTATCAGCAGCATATACTCATATCAACTTAATTCACGTCAGTATAAAATTGCATGCAGTTCCAGCATTACAAATAAGTTACTGAATTCAAGTCCATTAGAACATTTTTAGTCAAATACTCAACACACATCTGACAGCTTAGCAGACAAATCTTAATGAGTCCACATTTAAGAGACAGTTCTTTATAAGAATTATTTAAATCTAATAAGACATAACTATAACATAGTTTTCTGCATTCAGGCTCATCAGTGGCAAAGCAACCTAATGTAGGTAGACAATGGAGTATCCGTATCTACACAGACTTAATGGGACCCACTGTTAAGCCCCCACCACAAAAGCAGACACTTTGCGCGATGGTGACATCCAACCAAACATGCTGAGACCACAGACGACTAGCCGAATGATGCAGTACAATACGAACACTACATATATGCACACACACATAGAGCCACGTCAGTGCACGCACCTTACAGACGAAGCCATCTCCATCTCCCATTGCTCCCGGTGGTGAAAACGTCTGCCAGCGTCGAATTGACGAACTGTATGAGCCATCACTCCGTGACTGGCTGCCGCCAGTAGTGTCGGGCGTCGCACTCTGCGATTGGTCACCACTGCCAACGGCTGACCAATCAGTGTTGGTCTCCTTGTGACACATGACTCGCACTGTGCCGCTGTTGTATGCAAACTGACCGTCCTTGACCATGCTACTCAATGGGATGCCAAACCCACATCCACTCTACAGCAGACATAATGCAATAAACAATAATGTATTTTTTAATACTGTAAACAATGTAATAATGAATGTTATAATAAATAACAAAAATAAAGTAATATCAGATACAAGAATACAAGACAACCACTTCAGTTAATGTGACACATAAATGTTGCATTTGATTTTTCGTAATTAGACCAGCAACTAATGGACAGAGTAGACACACAAGCTGCAGACTTACAATGACACACTTACATGCAGTTCAAGCAATAACTCAACAAATTCATTTATTAATGCTAGTATTTTACACGCGGACAATTAGCAGGTCACGAAGCGGAAACAACACTGAAATGACACAAGTGATGATGTGAGTTCACTCACCAACACTGCAGTGTAGTTGAGTTCATCCTGGTCATCATCAGACTCACTCTCACACAATCTAGCACCGAACTCTTCCATTTCCTCGGGACCTGTGCACGACAGCATTCATTGCTACATCAGTCCACTCGTCCACCACTCATTCAAGTACACGATCAATCATGCTGGTAATATAATAATAATAATAATAATAATAATAACAAGAGGTCAAAGTAAGTTGACAAAAAGTGCCTCACGGGGGCCCATTCCCCGGTTAGGGGTCACCCCAGGGGGTCGAAATTTGTACCATTAAATTCCTGGGATAGGGGTTCCTATTAGTGTTAGATAGTAACTATAGGCCACAGTGCACGCGCGTGACAACCAACCAACGACCAACGACGTCACGACACAGCCTATCTCAATAAGCGCCTCTTTTACTAAAGTAAAGTGAGGCGCTTAATAATACAAATGGCAATGTTTACGGTGCCATCATCATGGCAGAGCCCTGGCGAGATTTCACCTGGTTCATTTGATGAATGTAAAATGGCGTCAAGTGGCGGCCGACCCTCAGACCAAGCCAAATGACTTGGACTGTGAGTCTGCCTGTAGGCTGCCAGAGTCTAAATCCACAATCACCATTTATTATTATTACTCAACTCGAAAGCTGATACTCATTTTACTGTCCCACGGAGGGTAGAAGGCTGAGTTGGTCTAGTTACGATACGATAGTGTGTATTTAACGTGCAGTAAAAAGCTGACGGGTAGCCAGCTTAGTCTACCACACGGAAGCTTAGTCTACCACAGTCTACATACTGAGATAGCTTACCCGCCTGCAGACGGTCACCCATCCTGGTACTAACCGGGTTTGATGTAGTGCAACTACGTTAATCGAGGCAAATGCGTTAACACAAAGCCAAATTGCCGACCAATATAGCATGACAGTAAGAAATACTGTGTGGTGTAGCAATTATGTTACACTGCACATAGTATGTCTTATGCTACATTACTTAGCTACTCACAGAAAACACCACAGACACTGTTATTTGCAAGTTTTCAATACAGTACAATATGCCCAAAGAGCAGGTAGGTATGCAGCTTGTGTTTACAGCATCTTGTGATCTCTGATATATCAGTAGGCCATGATGACTGCATGCCAGCGAGTTAGGGTTAAGTTTAGGGTTGGGTTCCCTGTGACTTAGGGTGTAAAAGTTGGTCACAAAAAAAAACTTGGCTACCCACTGGTGAAAACTGCATGATCCTGTGCGCATTTCTCTCCACTTGGTACCACCTTTCGACAGACAGGTGGACGGTGCCACCTGTAACTACGTCATACTCTAAGACAGTCAGCTGTCGTCAGTGTGTGTGGTCTGACCCGACCTTGGTTACGAGTCAGAGTTGACGTCTGTGATGAGATGACTGTAGACTCATCACTGCTCTCCTCGCGCACTGTAGCGATGACCGGCCGACTGTCAATAACGGACTTGGACAGCTGAGCTGACGACGCTTCCAACAGTTCAGCTACGCCATCCTGACATGTAACACATCTCAAACAATGTAGTCTAGGCACAGACGCTTTCCACAAGGACACCAACACCTGTAATGCATGATGCACCTCCGTGACGTATGGTATAGGTATAGTAGGGTTTAACGTCTCACTCGACACATTACAGGTCATTTCGGAGATGATTTTACGAGTCAGGATGACCCAACCAACAGTGTCACAGCACTGAAGGATGATGGTTAGTCAACCACATCAACGGCCAATCCCACCAGGCTCGGCTCACTAACAGTTAAAGAGAAGGACGACACACAGAGACGCTGTTTGCCTAGAACAATGACCAACTGTACTGCACAATACACAGACATTATAAGTAACAGACAGAGACACACCTGTTTGCCTTGAAGTCTATCAGTAGTTCTGTGCTCAGCTGACATGCCACTTGTGTGGTCTGGGTTCATCAACCTAGAACTCAGAACATTGTACCACTCTCTCACAACTTTGTCTCCGCTGTATGATGCCAGACTGACTGTAGTGTAGCCCTGTGACACACAAACACACGATTCATGTAATGCAATCAGAAACTACCAAGTGCCTTCAATCATCACAACTGTCAATACATTGTGACATCTATGAAGTTTGACGTGCAAGTTACTGCCTCTGACAAATGACTGACAACAGAAAGTCTCTCATGCCCTGTTCACACTACATCTTACCACGTAGCACTCATGTTTGTGGATGTAAGTCATTCATCAATAACATAATCTCTTTTTTGTATTGTAAGTACAACGCTCTTACAGTTCACTTTTACCATCCACAATCATCACACATGAAGTCGGCTTTTACTACCGAACCACTATGTCACGTGACAATTTGGGTAAAAGTAATATGACCATTACAGCTAGCAACTGCAGAAAGCACCATTGCTGTCTGTTACATACTGACTGTCAGCAGCTGAAGTCTAATAGTGTATCGGATGAGAAAACAGGGTGAGACATTTTAGCCAGCAGATGTTAACAGACCAGAGGACTATCTATCAATGCCAAAATTTCAGTCAAAAGTGATCCGGGATTCAAATAGAGATTGTCGGATTAATCCGGATCTGGGTCCAGATGTCTGCTGTATCGCTCCCAAAATGCTGGGGATTCATTACCTTGTCAGCATCAGTCAATTTATCAAGTTTCATAAAAATCAGGCGGTGACTGTATGATGAAAGCTAATAAATCTCCTAAAATCCCCTATTCTCCAATGGTGAGAAAAAATGAAATGTGATCCGAGTCTGTATCTGGGACTGGAGCCCCACCAAAAGTAATCAGTTCTTCCCACTGGTAGGCCCAATCATAGCATCAAGTTTCAATGAAATCGGCTCAGCACTTTCTCAGTAATCCTGCTCACAGAACGACAGAATGACACACAAACGGACGGACGGACGGACAGAAAGAACGATGACATAACTTCCGCCTTGTTGGCAGAGGTAATATCAAACATAGAGAACAAAGAATGAGGGAAGCAGTTACCAAACATTGCTCGCGGCCTTCAATGACACAAGTCACACGCAACTGAACACTGCATGTGAACAGGAGATCCTCAGCAACAGACAGTTTAAACACGTCATTGAACTGAAGAATATCGGCATCATTCATGACCACACGTGTAGACAGCAAAGCTGACTCACTGCCCGACACCAACGTCAGCTTTATGAAACTATAAATAACCACCAATCACAGCACAGCAGGTAAACACTTCAGCCACGAATTTCACACAACACTGCAGCAGAGATGTAGCTGGTGCTAACAGATCGTCCTCAGCATCAGCAGCATCTGGTCTGCAGTCAATATGTTCTCACGCACCAGCTCTAAAAATAGTACACTGACATCATCTGCCTCTACACGTCCGAATGTATGGTACAGACGCATGCTTACTGGGGGTTTTTCCAGGTCGGGATTTCCAGGGTTAGGGTTAGGATTGGCAGTCCTGCAATGTGGGGTGTGAAAGTTGGTATCAAAAAACTAGACTGCTTGGGCTGCCCGTTAACAAAAATCACATAATCCTTTGTTCATTAGTTTTGATCCATTACCCACATGTGACAGACAAACAGACAAACAGATAGACATGTCGCCTACATCTAAGTCACAACCTAGCGACAAACCAAACAAAATCTTTTAACAGCAAAACAATTCTACACCACTTACAGCTCAAAATGTTAGGTGACATTTACTGAATGATGAAGACAACTTCAGTAAGCGGTACAGACACATTAACAAGCACAAATGTATTAAGCATGAAATATAGAATTACACTTGGCAATGTGTCGGAACACTGAGAGCAGTCAGGTGCCGAGCTTGCGTCACAGTCACCATCAGCTCACTTGTCTGTCTCTCATATCTGCAAACACAACTGCAAACTGCACAAATATTCATTATAATATGAATTGAGTCAGTTCTGAATGCAGCGGCACGGCTGATCTTCAATCTGAAACGCTCCGACCGCATCACAGACGCACTCGTCAGCCTTCACTAGCTGCGGGTCCTGGAGCGCATACCGGTACAGTATAAGATTGCAATACTGAGCTACAAAGTTCTTCACAATACCGTGCCGCGATACCTGGGACCACTCACTCATGTCGCTGACATACCTGGTCGACAAGCACTCAGCTCTGCCAGCACCGATCACCTGGAAGTACCTTATTTCAAACTGTCCACCATCAATGGCCGAGCTTTTCCGGTTGCCGCCTCACAGATCTGGAACTTACTATTAGAAACAGTCATTTCGGCATCAACACTGTGGTCGTAGTATTTAACAGGTGTAGTAGTATTTAACACATTACCAGTACATTAGAAACAGTCTGTAACTCACTGTAACTGAAGCTCTACTTGCGCTAATTCCAACTTCATACGAGACATTTCTTTGCAGTCTTCACATTTCACCGACCTGCTCAGCCACAAACATTACACACATCCAGCCGTCGATCAACATTTGTATGTAATGCACTTGACTGCAGCACAGAACTGTGAGTGTCACACTATACCACCTTTGTATCATATTTGTTGTGATCTCCAGAGTTACAAATAGAACCAATAAAAAGAGTATTGGCATATAATGAAAAAGTGTTTGAGACAAGCTGCAGCAGTCAAGTTCCGTATCTACAAAAATACAACATCTGACAAACGTGATACGTAGCCTACCAAGTTTTCTAAATTGCTGTCACTCAATGATGTCTTCAGTGAAGTCCTATTTGTGCCATGCTTTCACAGTGTGGCACTTACAGTGAATAAGTAAGCACAAAATCAACATCAGACACAGTGCTAGCAACAATGCTGGCTGGCACAGGGCAACAGCTCAATGCTGAAATACACTAATCAATCAAGAGGCCTATCAAAATTCACTTGTGCAACAGCCAAGATGACTGTAAAATAGTTCTCTGTCATTGGCACTGACTACAGACAGCAATCAGTCTACACACTAACAGCCTAGCTGGAGGACAATGCCGTCCAATTCCAGCATTCTCCCAAAATACACTGGCAACTGTGTATGTACAAGCGTTAGCACGCCCTCTGCTCTATGGCAAAAATGTCACAGTCGGAAAGTACAGGAAAAAATGGCATCTGCAGATAACTGCTGCTATTCAATTGCAAAATTTAACTTCAACTTGACATTAATATGTTGCAACAATTAAAGAATCAATATTATTTTGTGCAAGTAGATGAGATATTGCCAAAAATTAATGCATTTAAACAATATTACATATGCAACCAGGAACTCCTTTCGTCTCGCACAGTAGCTGCGATGCAGCTGTGAGTGACATGGCAAGCCAAAGAAACGTCCCAGGGTTCTGCCATGTTTGCTATCCATTGAGTTGATGACATTGTTGATAGCAGTTAAGACTCTATTTCAAAACAGTACGGGCCGGTTGCACCAACATCACTTAACTTTAAGTAGAGATTAACTGCGGTGCTAATCTCTACTTAGCGAAAATTTTGTTGCACGAACGACAATTTGCCGCTAATGGTTACTTAAATCCTCAATTAAACTTAAGCAGCCAATATCGTTGTCGTTCGTCGTTTCTGGCATGCAACTCACGATTGCGTAGCGCCATACTTCGACATCATCCTCCACAGAGGGCGGTTCTGAGCCAAATCTGCTGCTTCGGGGAGCATAAGATGGTGATGTTTCAGATCCCGTTGAATGGTGCTGAGCCATGTGATGCGGGGACGACCTAGTTGTCTTCTCCAGTCTGCTGGAGCGGAGGCCAACAGGATCCTCTTGGCATCTGCGTTGTCGTCCATGCGCATAATGTGCCCAAATAAGGTAAGCCGGTGCGACTGGATGATAGCAGTGAGTTTGGGTTGCTTCGTTAGCCTCCGTACAGCATCATTCCGTACAAATTGGTACCACCTGATGCCAAGCAGCATACGCAGACACCACTGGTCGAGTGCATCAATCTTAAGTGCGTCCGTCTTAGACATCGCCCAGCAGTCCGAACCACACAGGAATATTGGTAAGATGCACGTGTTGTACAGCTTCAACTTCGTTGAGATGGCGAGCCGTGACCTCCAAATCTGATTTTCTAAGCTCTGCCAATATCGGCCACTTAAAAGTTAAGTAGCGATTTTTCCAAATGGATTCTCTGTTATTTTTGGAATTTTTACAACATTCCGACAAGAAACCACGTACCATTCGACCGAGGAAAGATATGTTCGACCATTTTGATGATGAAGAGTTCAAGAAGTGGTTTCGTCTGACGAAGAGTACCGTAACGAAGCAGTTGGAACTGGTCAGTATACCAGCGGACTGCGCAGCGCCTCAAAGCTTTCTATTTTTATCGATATTTGTATATTTTACGATTACTATTACAACATCAGCGTGCCGGTGTCTGTTCGTTTTTAACGACGTCACCAACTACGCGATAGGCCTAGGTCAAGGCCATGCAAGCCTATAGGCTATGGCTGCCGTGCACTGTAGCCTACGCACACACTAAAAGTAGGGATGGGCGCGGTTAATCGGTTAAACGAATAATTTTCGGTTAACGCGTTAGAAAATAAATAGAATATTACAATCAATTTGCTCATTTATCCTTCTGTCTAGTGTTTGTAGCAAAAGCATCGTTTATTTCCTTCAACCAAAGCAAGAGAATAGATTAATAAATAAGAACGTCGCGTGTCTAGTGTTTGTTTACATCTGAGCAGCCAATAAGAATCGTCGTTACACTGAAGTCTTGCTTAAATCTTCACTTAACTAATCAACAATTAACTTGCATTGGTGCAACGAACGAGCGATAAGTAGCGTTGGTGCAACTGGCCATACATCTATGACAGTAAGGATAACAAGAATGACTCACTGCTGCATGGCTGTATCACAGACGCCACTGTCAGACTCCGTAGCCGAACCACTGCTGACGTGCCTTGATGCACTGCGATTAACTGCACAGTCACTTCCACCGGCGGCAGAACCACTCAGTCCTAAGCTGGCATCACTCTCTCCCTGACCAACATAACGAGCAGTCTGAGTGGTGCTAACATCAGCCAGAGAATAGTTAAGTTGTACGTCGTTGGCTGTGGGAAACATCTCCATCAGTGGCTGCCACGAGTCAGCCGAGCTAGATGCAATTAGCCGACTTGTGAAAGGACCCAAAACCAACCCTTGTAAACTGTCTGACAGATCCACAGCGCCGGCTTTGGCGGCTGCCATCGGCACTGGCGTATCACGACATTTCTGTCGCTCGAGATGCTGCTCATATGTCGGCAAACATCCGCTGCTGATGGCAGCATCACACGAAAGATTTACCGAGTTTTGTGACACAGCAGTGCTTGGCATTTCGTGACTATACTGCAGGCAAGAAGTTGTTGGTGAATCGTCTCTACACTGCAGAAGACGTTCAATACGCTGCAACAAAGCAGCACGGTCGATTTCAGGAACGTCGTATGCGAGTCGGTGGCATGGATCAATGTAAATGTCAGAGAGGCTGGCGGCAACAGAACTCTGTGAACCTTGACTTCCTGTTGATGTCAACGACCCAAGACTTGAACCAGACGACATCGACGTTGTACTCCGAGACAGACTGAAACAGACATAAACCTTATCTACAAGTCTTAACACCACAACAACAACAACAGAACAACAGATGACGACGACGACGACGACTACAAGACTGTCCTCGGAGACAGCAAACCTCTGCCAACGCCAAAATTTCAATCAGAAGTGATCTGGGATTCCACTCCATATCCGGATGTCTGCCAGATCCGAATCTCTGCCAAAAATATTGTGGATTTATTACCCTTGTCGGCGTCAGTCATTTCGCCATGTTTCGTAAAAATTGGGCAGTGACTGTACGAGAATGCTAAATGCGGCTCACATGTCGACCTCCCTCGGCAACAGTGGTCTCTGCTGAACCGTTTTCGCACGGAACAGAAACACTGCGGTGCCTGCAGAAGGAAATGGCGACTTACAGACACTGATCTGTGTCCTTGTGGCGAGACCCAGACGATGTCTCACATTGTCGAATCCTGTCCCCTGACGAAACTGAATGGCGGCTTATCT
>Ga0209149_1002286_pt1 | contig 10619 bp, 10 predicted proteins | sample WorMetTyACAVOLI2_FD_187423 | JGI IMG/M metagenome (GOLD analysis project Ga0209149, IMG submission 187423) | Marine gutless worms symbiont microbial communities from Max Planck institute for Marine Microbiology, Germany - Olavius algarvensis... ...
AACAAAAAAAAAGAAATAAAATACAAAGAAATGAAAACAAAAAAGTATGTAGGAACTGTATAAAAGTGTATACCTATATTAGTTGTTTATAAAATTTCTTTTTGTTTTTTCCTTTTTTTTGTTTTGTTTTTGTTTTAGTTTTTGGCTTTACGGTAGACTACGCTGTCTGTCTGTCAGTATTTAAACGCTTCATCGTATATAAAATTATTCGAGGCTTACTAAGTGAGCGATAGCTTACCACCCATCGCTTGACGGGCGTAGCCTCGTCAGCTTCCTTGCCATCAGTGACGAGCAGGTAGCCACGCCGCGACACGACCGGGTTAGCCCTGCACTCAGTCACAACGGCTACAAAGCGCGGCTCAGAGTCACGACGCGGTGGCGGTGTCAACTCGGTCTCAACTGATGAGTCGACGAGCGTCGGGCCGTAGCAACTACCAGCGTCATCAGTCTGCTGAACGTCATCACCGGCTTCCTCAGTCACCAGCTTGCCACGCCTATATGCCGCACACAGACAGCAGTGTCGCAAACTGAAGCTATGCGTTGTATACCAACTGTACGTCTTTCGTTAAGCCCCCCCCCCCGCCTCAAGAGCGCTTTACGCGACGGCGATGTCCTGTTTGTTCGTTTGTCTGGCTCCTGCAAACTGTACTTCTGCTGGCGGTGGGGGCTTATCGTGTCGGCCATTCGGGCCGCACTAACTTGTTATGTGCGCGTTGCTACGCACAGTGCAAATACCGCGACGCACGGAGAACGTGATGTTGTTGGCTGTCACGCGGATGTGTTGTGGTGAAACGGCTGGACAGATCGACTTGCCGCTTGATACGGGGTTCGCCTTGGCCAACGACACATTTTTACACAGGGGTCAGTAATCGCACGAATAGGAAACCTTTAGGCGAAGTGTAAATTTTAACGTAACGGGCTAATTGGCGAATGCACACGGCTAAGCGCTTCGCTACTGAGACATTTCCAACTCGCAAATTTATGGCCTTCTTGTTTCTTCCATAGCCAAGGACGACACTCGTTTTATGAGCATCGACCGCTCTGCAAAGTGTTTTGTGTTCAAGCGTAAAGTGAGCCAGTCAAAATGGCAGACCTATCTGAGTACCTGTGATATGCTGTCACAGCTTACTTTTACCAACAGCCGCCGTCGCAGTGGTTTCATAAGCACAAGTACTAACCCGGCAGTGTCATCGCTGACCGAGTCGTTAGACGATGACGTTGCCATGGTAACGCCAGGTGCGAGTTCGCTGTCACATGACGCAGTTGACAACGTCATATCAGTCAGACACGATGACGTCATCTGCTCCACACCACACGCCGACAAGTATTAAGCAGCTGTGCCTCATCGCAAAACTGGATCAACTGATACAGTGCACTGACATACTTCTATATCTGACTTAGTAAATACGTTAATTATTGTAATAAAATCCTAACAAACTGCAGTGAACCCTTATGTCAATGTCAATGTCAATCATCAATTTATATACCGCATCACCGCGAAAGCATCTAATGCGCTGAATACGCTAGTAAGTGGCAAAGAGGAAAGTCTTCAAATCTAGTTTAAATCTATCACTAGAGTAAGTTCGCAGTTCATCTGCCAGTGAGTTCCAGAACGTCGGGTCAGCCAAAGTAAAAGCCCGATGACCGAATGTTCTGAGACGATATCGTGGGATCAGTAGAAGCTGATGACGATAAATATGATGCATGTTGTTGCCAGTTCCATGATAGTTTTGACAGTTTTGGTGATACATACTGTCTTGCGTGTTGCCATCATAACAACGTATCACTCTACTAGATCTAGCTAGCTAGGGCTGTAAAATAACGCGTTAAAGAATTAATCGCAATTAAATAAATAACGCCGTTAAAAATGTAAACGAAAACACAACGAAAAGACAGCAATCGTTCATATCTTTAATTCTAAAAACTTGATTTCACTTATCAAATAACATCAACATATTAATTTAATGAATCGATTTAATATTATTGAATCACACAATCGTCTCGCTGCAGCAGTTGCACTGTTTTCAGTACTGCCATGTCGACGTCTAGTCTACCTGCAAATGGAACACAGACAAATTGAAAAATGTAGCAAACAATATGTCCGTTAAAACCGCGATTAACGCGCGGGATTTAAAAACTAATCGCGTAATTAACGCGATTAAAGAAGTGAATCGCTTGACAGCTCTAATTAATTAGATCCTACAACAGTGGAGTTACGGTAGGCCGAGTGCAGCTATTGTGACACGCACCTGCGCATTGCTGGCGACCTCTAGGAAGTGTTTCTGTGTCAGCAGTTTCACACACTTGACTACAAGTTGCTGTTGACGGTCTGACGACAACGTCACTGCTGACGACGAGTCTGACGTCACTGGTGACGACGAGTCTGACGTCATTAGTGACGAAGAGTCTGACGTCACTCTGACGTCATCGCAATCGACGTCGTCGTCGTCATCCTTGGAACAGCGTCGTTTCATCTCGTTGTTCTGGTCCTTGACCGGCTTGCTCAGATGTCGCAACTCTCGCAGTTTCTCGCGAACCGCCAGCAAGTGACGCGCTTTCTCCGTCTGTCGAATAAGTAGACAAGTAAGTAAATTTATTAACAGCTCATGACAAACATGCTTATAACCGAAACACAAGCACTGTAATACAACTCCAGTTAACAAGAGCTGCCACTCAGAGCAAACCTCACCTCGTGCCTCACTGCAGGGTGTTGCCACCTAGCAAAGTTAATAGCACGATCCCACAGCCACTGCCCACCCCATCTACATTGTGGTCAAAACATTTTGTCACCATATGCAGTTGATTTTTCCCAAGGTAGTGTAGCAGCAGTACATAGGTGAGGTGGGTAAATCAGTAATTATTGTGTTGCAAATTTACTTATGTGCCAAATGTGATAAAATTCGGTCAACGTTTGTAGAAACCACAGTGAAATAAAAAGGTGACACATTTTTGGGACACAGTGTATTCGGAAAGTTTCATGACGATAACCGTTTCCTGTGGTACTGCAGTGATAACAAACAAACATAAAGAAAAAACTGAGTGGTAATTTTGGCTATTTGGGGAGAAGTAACCCCTGAGGCGATCTTGACCAAATGCGGCGTATGGGGAGATATGGTGGACGTAATCACGTGTGCAATTTTTCGTGACTGTCGGTTAAGGGGTGTGGGTGTGGTGAGAGGGGTAATTTTGCCCTCTCCCATTGACTTGTCGTGTCGCCCTTACAACACTGGTCACACTACCGTGTGACTGGTCACACTACCGTGTGACCGTGTGGTAGCCTACCTGCCGAACTGCACCATTTCAGTAGCCTGTCTGTTTTCTAGTGTTTTATTTTTAGTGCTGATTTGTCTGAATTCGTTACATGTTAGTTTCTAGCCTTTAGGCTACTTCGTTTCATGGCATGTTTGTGGCCAATTCTGGTCCTTTGTTTTCAAATAAATAACTAACTAACTAAGATCATAACAAACAAAAGGCCAGCACAGAGACGCGTGCTTTCTGGCGCTCGTATCACTGCTCTGTTTTATATTGTCTTACTTCGTCCACTGATAAATGATGATGACGATGATGACGGTGATGACGACGACAGTTGTTACCATGGCAACGTGAGTCAGCGTGTCGAGCTGCCACTGATGATCCCAGATGATGGAGTCTCCTCTCGGACGCCAGCCCTACAACCACGCACACCTTGACAATTTATCCGTCTATACTAACAATGCAGATAAGATGATTACTAGTAAACGACACGAGTTGTACGATTACTGCAGTTGTTTACGATTACCTCGATGACTCATGACACTGGTCTGACATAGGCCTACTGATGTCGGATGAAACAAGCGTGACCGCAATGGCTGACACGATATGCGGCCTTCCATTTTCCCGCCCCCAGTGACCGTGACCTTTGACCTTCTGACCTCAGAATTGCTCTGCCAGTTACTCCTAATGTGGGTACGCTCTAAGTTTGAACGTTTTCGAGTCAACGTTGGGCACGGTAGACACACGGACATGCAGACAGACGGACAGACGGCTAATGTCGAACGTCCTTTCGACTTCGTCGCCAGTGTGTATATATTATATTATCATATTCAACGTGTGCAAACAAGATTAAGCAGCACACACTGAACTAGAACTGTGATACACAAAATGACTGTGACACACATTGAGCCACACAGCGACTGCTGACTTACTAGCGAATGACTATCAACAATTGTGGAAAATGAACTCGCACTGCCTTCACGGACACTAGGAACTTTGTGGATTTTTCATGTTCGTCGGTTTTTAGATTTAGTTGCGTTTTCGTTATGTTCTGTCAGTAAACAAAGCTTCAGAGCGAACGTTACTACAGCGGCGCAGTGACACTGTATCGTCGACGTTTCTGTAGCAACCACGACAAATAGAACGCACTGAAAGTCGTGAACTCAGCACATGATACAACGGCAGGACGGGACTGACTGACTGACTGACATACCCCGAGATTCTCTTCTCCACGAACATACGTTGAAGACGTGTCCAACACTCGACGCCGTCTCCGTAGTAAACCTTATCAACACCGATCAATTTGCTATTAGTAACCTTTTAGACTCCAAAGGCAATTAGAGTGCTACATCGAATAATACGAGTTGGTACACTGGCCGTTGATGGGTGGGCTGTTACGTTTGGTACTGCAAGGAGGGGCCTGTGCGGGCGACGGCCCCGCCCAGTCCCCTCCTTGCTGTACCAAATGTAACAGCCCACCCATCAATGACCAATGTAGCAATCACTGTATTGCTATATGATGGTCCCTTGCTTTGCGGTTTTAATGTGGCGATTATAGGGTTAATAACCAGTAATGATTTACAACCGTCAACAGCATGCAGTTAACGCAACACACTTTGTGACAGTCTAAATTACTGACAAATAAAAATTGCTTAAACTTCATCTAAACTCATCAAGTCTTCTAGATTTAGGACCGATTGCAACGACGTTACTTATTAAGTCAACATTTATCACTGAAATTAAAGTGATAGTCAAATCGCAAGTTATCAGCAAGTCGTTGTAACATGGCAACATTAACTGCCACTTATTTAATTGTGGATGATGCAACGCATTTAAAGATACGTAAGGTTGGTGCAGTCGGCTCTTGTTGCTATATTTTTTGCAAAAAAATGTATTTTGTAAGTTGAACTAGAACTGTCTTTTTACAGAAATTTTTGGCAAACTTATTACCAAGAGTATAGGCAATCGACAGGTATTTTTAGTTTCCCATCTCACCTATTTAGTGCAGCTATTTTACCTTGGAAAACTGTCAAAACCTAAATATCACGAATTTAGCCTTAAATTGCTGATTTTTCACAATGTTACAATGCTAGGATATTAACGGCAAAACTGTCACCATATTATTTTACTTACTTATTACACAACTTACGGTGTAAAACAGAACAGTAACTATATTTATTGCAAACGATAAGATTGTTTATCAGCAAGTGAGACGGGAGATGCGATTGGCTTCAGAAACAGCTGAGCACGACGTCGTTTGAAGCATCTGAGCTAAAGACTGTGGCGAATTATGCTGTGCACACTTGAACAGAGAATGTAAGTTTCACACGAAATCTCACGAGGTAATCGGTGCCTTTTTGGCTTGTCTTCCTGACTGAGCACAAGGTCCTCCACTGCCAGGTTGCTGGACAATTGTACCCGTTTTGCGGATTCTCTTTAGCAGACTGTCGATGCTTTCAAGTTTCCAGCCCTACTTGAGAAATTCGTGCAACAGGTTTCGTGCACCATATCGCTTTGACAGACAGAGATTTTTAAAATCAGAATCCCATCTTCCTTTGAAATTTTCATGATTTGTTAATTTTGTACTAATATTTAGGTCTCGACAATTTCCCAAGGTAAAGTAAGTGCACGAAATAGGTGTGGTGGGAAAATAAAAAAAAACATCTGTCGATGGCCTATACTCTTGGTAATGAATGTGCCAAAAAGTGTTGTAAACGGACAATCCTAGTTCAGCTTATCGTCGAAAATGTAGTCACATGTTTTTTGAGACACAGTGTAGCACAAAGAATGAAGGAAACAGAACGTCATGCAACAATAAAATAGAAAAGGTTTGATCTAGATTCAATTATATTAAGAACGTCATGCAGCTCATTTGGACGACGATTCCACGCTGGACGTACAGACTACAGACCTGGACTGTCAATATCAATACGGTGCTTCAGCTTGAGCTCGTAGACGCCAGTAACTTTGTTGTTGTCATGTGATCTCATTCTCTGGTAGAACAGGCAACGCAGCGACCTGACACAACATAAACTAGCATATATTAACGTACAATAACATAATAGCATTATGTACATTTATACGAAGTTTGCGTTTTGACTATACTGCAGCTGTAAAAGATGAAGTTTTCCAAGACTCTCGAGGAGTCTACAGGGTAGTGCGCATCTCCGCTTCAAAGGTCCTAAGCCACCATGAGGATGTTACCGGTGTAGATGGTAGACCAAAACTCTCCACAAACTACCGTTTCCCTCACAACCGCATGTCAGCCATCACTTGCAATAGAGGTATGATTCACGCAAGCGAGCGGAAATTAACTGAATTTTACCGTCATTAAGCAGACTAAATACGTGTAAATCGTATAGAGCAGTGAACTGACGATGACACACGTAACGTACAGAGACGGATGAAAGCGAGCGTCGCGCGACAGAATCACGACACTGAGATCTTTCGTGAAACACGCCGGCTGGATGCAGTCCTCAGCCTGCAGTGCAACAACTAAGTAAGTAAGTAAGTAAGTAAGTAAGTAAGTAAGTAAGTAAGTAAGTAATTCTTTTACTTATCACTGCCACGACGCAGTGCTATGACAAGCATCATACAGTGAAATAGTCAAAACACTAAATACTAATAAATACTAATAATGTGACATGGCAAGGTAATTCCTAAGAGACCAGTTTCTCACCAGCAAAATACCAAGTAAGTAAGTAACGTAAGTGATAGAATCACACACGTAACATCTCATTGCATTGTTATGCAGTTGTTGTTTTAACTTCACCAACACTTCACGGCTCTCGATCGCAGTCATAACAAGTTAATTAATAAGTGCAAAAATCATCTAAAGTCATATACATTGTTTTATTTATATTTTTAAACTTATATTTTTATTACTCTTTCACACAGGTTGGAAGTAAGCAATGCGAAATTTGACACCGAGAATGATAAGGCAAAGGCAACAGTTTTGTAAAGTATATTAACATGACGTGGAAGAAGGAAAATATGATTGGTTGATTGGTTACGCAGACGCACTGCGGCGAAACAGCTGGGCGAGCACGTTGAGTAGACGACAAAGGAGAGACGGCGAAGACGCACCTCGAGATATGCTGAGATGGTGATGTAGACGCGCTCTCCGTACGGCGTGACGCGGTTCAGCAGTGCCGAGTTGTGAAGTGAACTGTCCCACGCTGCCTCGAACCGAAAATACACTCTATACAGACAGCATTCACAGCAACCAAACCTTCAACACGGTCTAGTGACCTCCTCATGTCACGTTGCCACTTCATCCTTCGTCTACACGTCCAAAATTATGTGTTTGCGTTGCGAGACTTCTTCTGCTCGAATTCATTGGATCAGTTGCTACAACATAACTCGCTTGCTGATGCTCATGCCTAACATCAGCCACAGGCGCCACGACCTCCAAGGTCAAAGGTCAAGGTCATATTAGGCCCAGTAATAATGACACACATCGTCCGCCATATCTTCCGAATGACAAGGCCTACGAACTTCAAATTTGGATGGATGACGACGACCCGCATCAGCCACAAACGCCATAACCTCCAAGGTTAAAGGTCAAGGTCGCAAGGTCGCGTGATCAGTCTGAGCCATATTGGCCCAATGCTGTACCTGTGTCATTAGCGGCCGGCGGGTGCATACCATGTCGGCCGAACCCGGAGGCCACACTTTTTATTTACTTAATTAAGGAATTTTAAGTCAAGCGATAATTGACACCAAGACTCAAGTACCAACAACTTGCTAAAAAGTTCGTCTGCGCCGCGTTGTTACGCATGCGCGCAGGTGAGGCTGATGTCGTTGGTTTGTTGGTTGGTTGGTTGATCGGTCACGCGGTTGTATCGTGGCGAAACAGATGAACGGGCCTCGTCCAGTGCCACGTTGAGTTAGACGGCGATCGAAAACCTCATCAACAGGGAAACTTGAAGCTACGTGTCAGTGTAACTGGCGCCCTCTAGCGAACGATTGTATGTAAATGCGTTAGTAACGCCAAATTTATCTGCTCTTCGTGCTATCTGGTTACAAAGCCGAGACCAAGAGAAGAAGAGGAGAAGACTGAGCATAGCGCGAGAAACCTGTCGTCGCCGTTCTGTTGTATGTAGTGAGCAGGAAGCAGGTTGAGTGAAAGTACAGCCGAGTCAGTGTCTGCTGAGCGCCACTCAGGACCACTTCGAACTCTGCCGGCGACCAGTTCACGCACGTCGTGCCAGATCATGCCACCCGCCGCCTGGTCATGCATCACCGTGAACCCAATACGGCGCTGTAAGCCTTGATGAAGCAAAAACGTGCCTGTGCCAGGCACTCCGAGCCCGTGATCCACCTCCACTGACACATACCTTCAACACACCGACACACTACGCACTGACGTACATGTAGCCAACAGACAACACTAGAACGTCACAGTTGTTAAATCACCAAACGCGCGCCGCAGTGCATCGAAATGCAGCCATTTTCGAACTCGTCCGAGCTTTTCACAGTATCTTGCTTCCATAAAAATGTCACCATCATCATCATCATCATCATTTATTCTCACACATGTTAAAAGAAGAAACATAAAATCAAATGCAGAGCAAGTACAAAAAACACAGTGAACTGGATTATAAGGCCTAACAGACACTGTCAATAACCCAGGAAAAAATTAATAATAAAAAAATAATAATAAACTAATAATAATATACAATGTCCAAATGCGAGTTATGTTTAGTCAAACATGATAACACAATAAAACGGAGTAAAATCAATCTGTTTAACAGTGCGTTAAAAAGAAGCAAACGAGGAGAAATCAACACAATCAGCAGGGAGACTATTCCATACGTTGATAACGCGAACGTTAAAGTACGAAGCTCGAGCAGTATTTTGGTTTGTACAATTTGCACGGATGACCTCTAGTCTGTGATGTGCAGTTTAACTCCAAAAAGTCACACACACACACACACACACACACACACACACACTTAAGACGGTTTCATCACGCCAGTTGGCAGCATGACTTCGCTGGTAAGGGCGAGTATAACGTTCTACGTGGAGTATCGAAAAAGTGATATTTGCTGTTTTAGAGATGTCATGCTGAGCCCTTACAACTGTAGTTAAACTTCCATGGCAGATTTTAACATTAATTTGCACGCCGTCACGCCCAGGTATCCTCTCGCTGCGGTCGCCTTTGATCGGCGTGGATGGAAGATTACCCGCTTCCCGGCCGGATTTTAGGCTTGACCATTGTTATAGCAAATCCGTCTGTCTGTCCGCCACACGCGTTTATTGTGACTAGCCCGCTAGACGGATTTTCTTCATACTTAGCATATAGATGGACCTTGGTGAGGGATGCATCGTGTCAAATCGGCAGCCATATTTCTACTTCCGATTTGGAGATATTATAGCCGAAAAAACGTTTCCCGACATATGAAACATAAACGTATGTAGCGCAGAAACGGTAAGAGATACGGCTAAGGCCCTACATTGCCTAATTAACTGCCATTGTGTGTATAGCAGGCTTAATTTGATTTTATGCTTGTTTGTGTAATAATATGTTATAATGTCATGTTAACAGGTGGACGTCGACGCCGGTAACCCTTCGCTCGACTATGGGCGTGCACCACAGTACTTGGTTCACTCTGTGTGCAGTTAATCGCTGAATCTAGTCGTCGACCCGGTCTGAGGTCCGCCAACATTGCTGACTACATCATACGTCGCACTCGAACTAAATTCGGTGAATGGTGCTTCAGTCAGGCTGGTCCAGCTGCCTGGAATTCCTTACCTGACAACATTAAGCTTACCTCTGACACATAAAATCTTTTAAAAACTCATCTATGACGTATTCCATCTCACATTTTGACACTTGTTAGCGCCCGTGGACAATTTGTAGGTCGCGCTATATAAATTCTGTTTGTATTTGTATACAAATTGTATTTGTAACATGCATGATATAAGTTTCAGAACTAGAGTGTAGGCCTCTATCTGTGAGTCACTGATGCCCCGGTGCCAAAAGTGCAGAGGGGCACAACTTGGGCAAATACGGTCGCAGCATCGCAAAAGTAAAATTTAATCTGTAACTTTACACATAGAAAATATCAGAGCAATAGTCGAAGGAACGTGAAGCATGAGGGGAAAACCACGAAAAACGAAACAGTAACATAATGACGGAGGTAAAACTATATGCTCCCGACCATTTCATGCTGGGGCAAAAAAACAGCAACTGCTAGCAAGATAACGTCCCTGGTGCAGATGCAAATAATGGCGACAACATATAGGCTACTATGCGTATAGTAGCAATACACCGCCCTAGTTAACAACCACCAGCATACACACAGAACACGACACCACCTGATGATGATGATGATGACTTCAATAACGAACGTAAAACAACA
>Ga0209149_1002287_pt1 | contig 10618 bp, 5 predicted proteins | sample WorMetTyACAVOLI2_FD_187423 | JGI IMG/M metagenome (GOLD analysis project Ga0209149, IMG submission 187423) | Marine gutless worms symbiont microbial communities from Max Planck institute for Marine Microbiology, Germany - Olavius algarvensis... ...
ATCTAGGTAGATTCCCAGGTTGCGAACAACACGCACTGGAACGACTGCATCAGAGCCGACTAACGGACTTTGTGGAATCTGGTGCTGACGCCGAGTCGATGAGCACCAAATGACTTCCGTTTTAGCAGTGTTCAGTTGCAGCCGATTGGAGCGCATCAGGCGGCAACGTCAGCCAGGCATTCCGACATACGATCGAGCAGCTGTGCGGTCATTGACGGCCTCAGACCAATAATATTATTGGTCTGAGTTGACGGCCGACACGAACCATAGACCTGGGTATCATCTGCGTATAGATGTGGGCTCAGGTCATGGCGTTCAATCAGCTGTTGTATCAAGTCCGCCGTGTATAGCAGGAAAAGGATCGGCCCAAGGACCGACCCTTGAGGTACGCCGTAAAGCACGAGTTTCGGCGCCGACTTGGTCAACCCGCATCGGACGTAATGGACTCGACCACGCAAGTAGGATGTGAACCAGCGGTGGACTAAACCGCCAAGGACGTATGACACCTTGAGTCGATGCAGAAGAATTCCATGATCGACCGTATCGAATGCTGCTGATAGGTCCAATAATGCCAGAACCGCCAAGTCACCACTGTCAACAGCTAGCAATATGTCCGATAAGACTTTCAGCACCGCCGTCTCAGTCGATGGTAGGCTCGGTAAGCTGATTGCTGATCGGGCAGCAGCCGAAATGTAGTGAGATAATCCAGCAACTGCTTAGCAACCAGTCTCTCGAGTAGTTTCGACAAGACTGGAAGGTTCGAGATCGGTCGGTACTGCGTGATGTCAGCTGTGTCGGCGTCCGCAGCTTCTTCAACATCGGGGTGATGAACGCCGCAAAGACCTTCGCTGTAGCCATCGTCAGTAGCAGATTAGACTACTGCAACAGTCTGCTGCAAATTTAGACAGACTGCAACGGGTTCAGGATGTACTGGCGCGTGTCGTTGCCCAGGCACCATGGTCTGTCAGCTCAACTGATCTTCGTCGTGATTTTCACTGGCTCCCAGTCAGACAACGGATTGTTTATAAACAGTGTTTAATGACGTATAAAGCCGTACATATTGGACAACCATATTATCTCAACGAGCTAATCCAACCCTACCATCCTGTTAGAACATTAAGATCATCCACCAGTGCTTTACTTGTCATTCCGTTTGTTAGATCTGACTTTGCTTCTGATGTTTTTTCCGTTTCTTCCCCCACCCTCTGGAGCAATCTCCCTCAGGATGTTCGATCATGCGCTAACCAGGCCACTTTCAAATCGCGACTAAAATCACACCCTTTTTCTCTCGCCTTTACCGTCTAGTCACTCCATGCGTCTGCGCCCAGATTCTTTTTAAGATCCCTGGCGCTATATAAATTTTATTTGTATTGATTTTGTTGCACTTGGCTTCAAGTTTGTCAGGAAAAGTCTGGAAAATATCAGGGATTTTTTTTTGGTCTGGACTCTGTAATTAAAGTGAAAACACTGACAGTGGCTGTGCAACTGGCGAAGCAGTCTTGACGACAGTGTTTGTTTTAACATTAGAACAATTTCATGTGTGTATAGACAATATTTTTCGGGCTTTATGTCAGTTTTCGGGTTGATTAAATGTCGAATGGAAATTTCATTGGGCATTTAATCAACATCAACCTTGAAGTAACGGTTATCATTCAAGATCATTACTGGCCAGGGGCGTATGCATGGGGCGGGGGTGATGGGGTGTCAGAACACACCCTCAGCTGAGGTCTAGTCTAGTTCTTCACTCCACGTAATAATGCAGAATAGTCAAAATGATTGCCACCAGTGGCTTTCTGACAGCTCTAGAGTGCAGCAAATTCGTTTTCGGCCGGGGCTCTACCCCGGAGCTTGCTGGGGGAGCTTACAGCGCTCCCCAGACCCCCTGGTTTAAGGGGGGTATATTTCTAAGGAGAGGGGAGAGAAGGAAAGGAAAGGGATATAGGAGGGGAAAGGAAGGGAAGGAAAGGGGTGGGGTAGGGTAGGGGAAGGAAAGGGGTGGGGGAGGGGAGGTGAATGGAAGGGAAGGAGGGGAAGGAAAGTCGAAACACACCTCCGTCAATTCCTGCGTACGCCCCTATTACTGGCAGGCCTGCCCGCAGTGCAGCGAGCCGATATTGCATTTACTCAATGGTTCAAAAATGCGTTTTTCGCCGGTGACACGTTGCCCAGATAAACAAGTTTAGCCGGGCAGAAATGTGGGAGTACAGCCCCAAAACTGTCAAAATTTGGAATTCTGTCCACAAATTTGCCCATCAGGTGCGACTCGTTTGCACAATTTTTTTACGAAATTTTCAGCGTTTGTAGCCTACGTGTCTCTAGGTAGATTTTAAGTTTTTAATTTGATCACTTTCGGGGACAATCAACAAAGTTATTAGCATTTTCCCACAGTGGTGGAATTTTCCCACAAATTTTCAACAACCCCTAGCGGAGAAACTACTGATCGGATCAAAAAAAGTTAGGGGGTGCAAAAATGGTACAGACCTCCTCTATCACCACGCCATGTATGGTGGGGATCGTGCATCAATGCGCCGGCTGCAGACGAAAAAGTGTGATGTTTTTTGTTTGTTTATTTGTCACGCTTTTGAATTACGAAGCTTGTGATAACGGAAACGCTATTATCCAGTGTAATTTTCAAAACAATTATGGCACCGTTAGTTTAAAATAACTAAAACAGTTGGTAAGGTGCATCCACCTTCTGACAAACACCTGGATGCAAATGCCAAGACCAAGGTAGATTAGATGCAGCTAGGGATTGCAATCCCGGCCAAATTTTCCAATCCTGTAATCCCGGGATTGGCAGCGTCAAATCCCGGTATGACGGCATTGAAAAATTGTCTATTAAATGCTTACAAATCAGTCACAAAATGACATTTCTTGGTATTACAAGTTGTCGAGTGTCACCGTATGTCACTTTTTCTTTTTTTTCTGTCAGCTATCTTTGCAAACTGTAAATTTGACCAGTAAGCTGCCACCTGTGTGCCTGGCGAAATAATAGATTGAGGCGACCAGTGTCTGACTGAGATAGGCCTAGTTGACCATACTAACTTACCATGCAAGCTGGTAAGGCATACGAGACATGCGAACGGCAGAGGCCAACATTGCTGATTGACGATTCGACAAAATCATGGACATAACCTCTAACAGATAATGATGAGATGAAGATACTAAGCAACGTACATTCTGAGTGTCCAAGAGTTGTGCACTGCTGGGACAACTTGTTGTTTGTGAGGGGTTAAGTCTATGAAATGTTATTTCCTTTGTTTTGGAGTTGTATTCTAAGTCTATTTCGGTTGGCCACGTTTCTTATTCTAAACTCATCTGCAAGGGATTCATAAGTTTGAATCGCATTAGCGTAGGCCGCCTAAACGAGAGTGAATGACACTGACAGCTAGCACACAGCAGTTGTAATCAGTCCTGTAAATAGGTCTGTATTCTCGTAACGGACATCGTCCTGCTCGTTTCTCAACGTGAAGAAATACTGGTAGGCCTATAAAACTGGACTTTATAGTCTCCATTACGTTATTTTCATTCGCCAGGTGGACTAAGGTGGTGGCTCTGCAATGAAACCGACATTTTTCCTCATATATTGATATTTTTCTGCCAATCTATAATCCCGGCGGGATCCCGGGATTACAAACTCCTCAACCCCGGATCCCGGGATTGAGAAAAAGTATCTGGGATTGCAATCCCTAGATGTAGCAGTCAACGAGTGAGCTGATACACAGTGACAGTTGGATGCCACTGTGAGATGTTACAGTCTGTTAATGAACTCAAGTCTTCGGCATGTGGCAGCTGTCGTTGGTGTCGGCGTTTTGTTGTCGGCAGCGGTAAAATAGTGTCTTCGCCCGACAGCCTGCGGTCAAGTCGATAGACGTAACAGCGATGTTTTCGGCCGGGATTCTTAGTAATGTGTACAAGAGTATCAAGGTCCAAGGTGATGATATGATCACATGTCTGACAGCACAAACAACATTCACAATAATAATAATAATCATCATCATCATCATAATACAAATGCCAATGTTTATGGTGCTATCATCTTGGCAGAGTCAGTGCGAGAATTCACCCGCTCATTTGATGAATGTAGAACGGCGCCAAGTGACCGCCGACCATCAGACCAAGCCAAACGACTTATGCTGTGAGTCCGCCTGTAGGCTGCTAGAGTCTACACTGACCATCACCAATACATGTCTCGTATTAATGCAACACGCAGCCATAAATAAGCGGTGCCAGAGTCATCAAACCTCGACCCATGCCCCATTGCACGGGGCTGCAACCTACTGAATTTAAACGCATTGCCTGTCTATTCTGCAAGTTTCACAACACTAGCAGTAACCCGTAATATTGATATCACAGCAAACACAATAACAAAGAAAGAAACCCAAGAGATGTAAAACAATGCCTGACTGTTCTCATTATGCCGGTCTAAACTACGATATGATACGATAAGTACTGTGTATTTAACATGCCATAAAAAGCTGACGTGTAGCCAGCTCAGTCTACCACACAAACTACACCAATTAACTACTCAATTATCTGCAGCAAATATAGCCACAGTAATCAGTAAAAATAAGCTAAACTAGAGAGGCCTGTCAGCCTAGATAGCTCCACTGCTGCTGCTGCTGCAGAGACTAAGTACAAGTGTAAAATTTCAAAAATTTGCCAAAAAATTTAAAATCAAAATTTTGAAAATCTGTTCCATGATTTTTTTGCGTATTGGCACATAGATCATTTGTGCAAAGTTTTGTGAGAATCGGACAAAAACTAAAGAAGTGATTTGAAAAAGTTTGACGACAGACACTCAGACAACCAATCACCTATACTATAAGTTCCACTGGCTGCAAGCAACAGCGCAGCTAAAAATAAATTGAAAAATTAAAAAAAATAAATTTAAAAAAATAATAAACTATTGCAAACATCCGCTTTCTGCTTGATAGTCACATAGATTTGAGAAAAATCTCAGACGAGTTCACATGTCAAGTGCACAGGTCAAGGTCATTTTTCGGAGGGTTCAAGGTCACTCGGTATTCTGTTGCAGGTAGTGAGATTCCATCTCCAATAACTTCAGTTTCTAATATCACATGGTTCATTAGCACGTCTGGTCTGTGCAATGACCTGCAGCTGCGGTCAGACACAGGGTGACCACTCTCCAGATAATGTGAAATTCCCAGACAATTCCATGACATTTCTCTGACAGTTCGCGGCACTCACGCCTATGTTAAGTGTTACTCATATCACGCCTGTACTAGTGTTATTGTCAGTGGTGGGGGTAGGAATGCAACAATGCATGATCCGAAACCAAAATGAAATGCACAAGTTCAGCAGTCAAGAATGGACGCAAATATGCAGCTAACAATAAACAGTTTTAGGCCACTTTTCCCTGACAAGATTTTTTCCCTGACTTTTAGTAAAATACCTGACATTTCCCTGACAGCTGTCAAATTCCCTGACATTTCCAGGTTTTCCAGACAAGTGGGCACCCTGCAGACTATGTGGTATACAGTGCTGCACTGAACCAGTGTATTTCAAATACAGCTAACAAGACTCGTGCATACTTATGATAGTTAATTCGAACACATGTAAGTCTGGCTTTCTTTGATTATGCCTTGCCAACCAGGATGAAGATGATCTTACATGTCAAGCAACACTGAATGAGAATACATCATACTGACACAAAACTTCGATTCACACATCACTAGTCAGGAACAGCAGAAGCTGTACCTGTTCCAAGTTGATGACAGCAACCAGCAGGAATAAAACAGTCTAAAAAATTGACAATCATTGACAAATTTGTGCAGCGAAAAAGACGCCTTCAAACACAACATTTTGGTGTCACCCTCTAGTTTTCAAAGCAATAGATTGATGTTTACTGGTTGCACAAAAGTTACAAAGTTTACCGTTACACCAAACTGCAGTTCGTTTGCTTGTTTGCCACTTTCTCCTCTGGAAACTAATAGACATCTCGACCATACTGCTTGCAGTTCAACTCACGAGGATCATCACTGAGCCCTTGCAGCGGCTATCCGACAAGTACCGCCCGACTGGAAGCGACCAATAGGAAGACCAGCCACACTTGGCTCCGTGCAATTGAGGAAGCCCTTGGCCCTCTGAACTTTGGCCTCGCGACTGCCTGGAGAAAGGCCACTACTCGAGATGAATGGCGACATGCTGTGAACACAGCAATGTTCCAGTGGAGTATGCTGTGAAAGAAGAAAGAATAAGTTTGGTGTAACGGTAAACTTTGTAACTGTTGTGCAGCCACTAAACATCAATAGCTTTAAAAATTTCTGTGTATAAACTGTGTGTATAAAACTGAAGGGGGACACCAAAAAAGTTGCAAACTTCAATTTTCATTGGCGCTCTAATATGTACAGATACACGGCGTATGCACGAACTCACCACATCCCACTTCTCCGTCAAACTGATTGTCTTCAACAACGCACCAGTCTCATTGTCGTGCAAACTGACCTGACCCATATATCCTTCGTCGTCAGGACAAGGTTGGATGAATGTCACCACAAGTAGGTCAAGGTCGTCTTCATACGTTACACTCTGCACTGGCTACAGTCACACAATTTAGACAAAGCCATAAGCTTAACAGCACATAGATACTGATCACCATGACAGCACTATCAGTAGCCAAGACTTTCCAGATGTCGTTTTGCAGACATTATATTAATTATATTATATTATATTATATTATATTACATTAACTATATATTATATTATATTTATTATATTATATTATATTATATTACATTATATTAATAATATTATATTATATTAATTATATTATATTATATGGTATACACTGCCTGAAATGTCGTTTCAATGTCGACTTTGCATCATTTCAACATCAATGGAAAAATTCCTGTTTCAGCAACGTTCCCTCCATTACTGATCCTGTTCCAGCAATGTTCCCTCCATTACTGGTCCTTTCAGGCATTTATTGCTTAAGCCACTGTACAAAGTTAATGACTGATCAGAGGAGTACAAAACAGTGTTTATGGTGGGTGCTTTCATCATGACAACGTCATTATGAGAGTTCTTCTGATGTATGCAGAACACTGCCAACTGTCTACTATCGCCTACATCCACCACTGCCATTTAGCATTACTCGGCTCAAAAGCTGACAATCACTGCCCCGTCCCAAACAGGGTAAAAGGCTGAGGACTCACGTATACAACTGACACCAACTGCTTCAGGGTTAATACACTGCCAACACTGCCAAACTATGTCGACAACACACAATGATGACTATTAAACTACTACTCCACTCTGTCTGTTTAAAATGCAGCTGTACAACATAATCGGCAAAGTAAAATTAAGAGCGGCAAGTGCCGAGTAAAGTTTCATTTACAGATACTGAACAGAACAGCATTAAAGCAAATGTTCTTCTAGTTGACATTCACATTCTGACGACTTAGCTCAATGCGGTCAGGTTGTAAAATAGCTGACACTCACCGTGTGAGGTCTGCAAGTTCTGAGTAAAAAGCAAGTTATCACCTCATACGTCAAGTCAACGTTGCTGTCATCTTCATTTGCTGTTTGGCGGCGACGAACAATTCGACCAGATTGAGTGCATACAAGTTCTGGCTAAACGACAATGCCAATAGCAGTCATTCAGCACTGCTGCAAAGTTGACAAGGCCAGACATGCTCATACTACAGTGTCGAAGTGGTCCAGCTGTAAAATAACTAACATTCATATTGTGAGGTCTGAGGATCAAATCACAGTATAGCAGGTGCTCTTCGTGATTGACAGCCACAACGAGTTTCATTTACAGATACTGAACAGAACAGAATTGAACTAAACGTTCTTTAACCCTTTAATGGGCACATCAAAACCACACAGCAACGGACCCGGACCATTATACAGCAATATGGTGATTGGTACACTGGCCGTTGATGGGTGGGCTGTTACATTTGGTACAGCAAGGAGGAGCCTGGATGGGCTGCGGCCACACCCCGTCCCCTCCCTGCTGTACCAAATGTAATAGTCAATCCAACAATGGCTAGTGTACCAACTTCATATTATTCGACGTGGCACTATATTAACCCTTTAATGGGCATATTAAAACCGCAGAGCAACGGACCATTTCGCCATACACTTTCAAGCGCCTTTTTAAAGTCAATGTAACACACGTACAGATACGTGCTAAATTCTGTGTAGGTTTCTGCCAACCTTCTAAGAGTAAACAATTGGTCAATAGTGCTACAAAATGCGCCTTTACAAAATGCGCCTTAAGCTTCGCTGAGAATTTCCTCTGTTCTCTGTCTTATTCTTTGCAGTACTATGCTGGTCGTTACTTTCTAGGTTTCTTGTGTATTGCATGTAAAACCACAGAGCAACGGACCATTAAAAGGTAAGCTCAGCTCACTAAAAGGTAAAGAATGTAACAAAAAATTAACTATATATATAGTACCATAAAGACTGGAGATACAGAGGTGCTCGGAAGATAGAGAGCTAAACCAAGCAAGATCAAAGCCCGATCCGATTCACTGACCTAAGAACTGCTTGTACCATCGTGCACCATTATAATGGTACATACTACTAATAACATTATAACGGTGATTGGTACACTGGCCGTTGATGGGTGGGCTGTTACATTTGGTACAGCCAGGAGGGGCCTGGGCGGGCTGCGGGCCCCACCCTGTCCCTACCTTGCTGTACTACATCTAACAGCCCACCGATCAATGGCCAGTGAATCAACTTAATATTATTCAACATGGCAGTATAATTACCTCTGCACTCTAAAGGGTTCATTCATATTTACATTCTGACAACTTAGCTCAGTGTATGTAATTAACTGTTAATTAAAAGATGCTTTTATTGACACAAAAATACCCAATCATCGAATTATTTAAGAAAAGTAAACAAAGCAGCAAAAACCTAACACTGGGTTCGGCATCTTTCTGGACATTTATGACGAACTGTTCTGTCAAACGATATGGCATCGTATCCAGTCTGCGAGCGGACGTGTTGTTGCCGGAGTCAGCAGCATCATTGCTATCACCGGCATTTGCTGCTGCATCACTCACAACGTCATCGTTCTTTTCAACCACCTTCAGAATCCTGCTTAGAAAACAATAAAGAAACCAGACTGTGTTCAGACAGTGCAAACCTCCGACAAGGCATCTAACATCAACAACATATGATCCGGAATTCGAATCCGGATTTCTGGATTAATCGGGATTCGGATCCAAACGTCCGCTGGATCACTCCCAAAATGTTACGGATTGACTACTATGTCTACGTCAATCATTTTGCTGAGAGTTGTGAAAACTGTGAGATGTGAAATGCTAATAAATCTCCTAAAATCCGCTATTCCGCAACGGTGAGGGAAGTGGAAAAGTGATCCAGAATTTGTATCCGGGACTGGATCACCACCAAAAGTTAATCAGTTCTTCTGTCTGTTATGCCCAAGTTTCAATGAAATTGGCCGACTACTTCTGCATCAATTATTACACAAAGAGACAAACAGCACTGACAGCATAATCTCTGCCTCGGCGAATGTAATAACTACTTAAAGTGATAACACAAGAACCAACTTATTTGTCTTTATAGCATCTTTTAACACGCTAACGCCACTGCTTCTACAAAAGTGACAATGTAATACAACACAGAATGCACTGCATCCATTCAAAAGTTGACTGGCTTAGTTTTAGTGTAAAATAATTAATAAAAATGCACTAGAAGAGATAAGCACAAAACTATTAAAAAAAACCAGACAGAACTGAACAAAACTATACCTCTTAACATATGATCTAATAACTTATTTTTAGTGCTAATTTATTAACTAGAACAAAATTACAATTTTTGCAACTGAATAAAAATGAGAGAAGAAATGACGTACCGAACCTGAGTGGCCGCAACGTGTATAATTCTACCAGAGTCGTCTTCATGAAACACACACGACTCTGGCTCCAAACTCAGCAACTGCGAGCTGTACACTATTCCATTCTCAATCTGCAAAGTTCAACATATATCTTGATCAGCATTTAGCGATGTACAACCTCCTACAACAAACAGGTGACAAGCGATGTTGCAAGGTCACACTGTCAATTAATTTGCACAACTTGTGCAACGACTGAAGTCCTTACTAAGTGAGCAAGACTTTTATACGTCTGTAAATATACTGCGATGCAACTGAAGTCATTTCTTGAAATGATGGATGAGAGTTCGTCATGTTTGTACACTGATAACAAGAAAGTGTGGGCCCAATGGCTGACATGATACGAGTCCCTCGCTCCTTTTCTTTTGCCAGACAGTCTGTTCCAAAGGCTGACATGCCACTGTGCCGATGTGCCGTTTACCTCATACGGCACATCGGCACTGTGGCATGTCGGCACATTCACTAGATATGAGGTATGTTTCAAAGGCGACACGCCACTGTGCCAATGTTCCGTTTACCTCATACGGCACATCGGCACTGTAGCATGTCGGCACATTCACTAGATGTGACAGTCTGTTTCAAAGGCGACACGCCACTTGCCGCATACGGCACATTGGCACAGTGGCATGTCGGCACATTCACTAGATGTGAGGTCTGTTTCAAAGGCGACACGCCACTGTGCCGATGTGCCGTTTACCTCATACGGCACATCGGCACAGTGGC
>Ga0209149_1002288_pt1 | contig 10618 bp, 7 predicted proteins | sample WorMetTyACAVOLI2_FD_187423 | JGI IMG/M metagenome (GOLD analysis project Ga0209149, IMG submission 187423) | Marine gutless worms symbiont microbial communities from Max Planck institute for Marine Microbiology, Germany - Olavius algarvensis... ...
TTGGGTTCTGCAGTGGCAAAGAGCATCTTGGCAGGCCTGAGGAAATCCAGTTATTACCTTGGAACAAACAGCAAAAAGTGCTTCATGCAAAATATGACACTGCTGTACCGATACGATACCGCAACGTCATAAACACACTAGACTGATCTAGACACCGCAGCGTGATAAACAGACACAGACACTACTGTACCGATACGACACCACAACGTGATAAACATTAGTAAAACATTTTTACTTACTTACTTACTATCTTATCCAACAGCAGCACAATAAGAAATGTTGTTCATCCTATGTATAGTAAGAGAGGCTAGACAATAAATTCATTCCAAAAGACTAAATCAAAAATATCATGCACCCATCACAAGAAATATGGTATAGGTTACATGAGGATAGAATTAGCCATCTAGACACAATACACAAACGTGACAGACATACGACGACAGACAGACACACGACAGCCGTCAGACACCGGATGATGCGTTGGGTGGTAAACAGCATTTGTCAGTTGAAGAATATAATTATATATAATATATTTGTCTGCTAAGGTAAGTACGGTAAGTACATTCAGTTTTATTTCTTAAATTTTCTACCACCAGTTTTGGATTTGGGGTGTTCTGTGTCAAACGAACCGAAATTTTTACAATTTTGTCCACACCAAAATTTTACAATTTTGTCCACTTAATATTTACAATTTTTCTTAAACTTTGTCAATACTATAGACATACATTTTTAAAACAAACTGCCAAATTGTTAGGCATTTATTCCTACATGGACACAGTTAGTCATTTAAAGGTTTCCGAGTTGACCATGATCTGGCAACCAGTTCCAGCATTTCTGTATCTCCGTAGAACCAGACACGGTAAAGACAGAGACATGATTTTCATTCTGATTCAGAATTTTCTGAACTCTCCAAATAGCCAATCAGCTAGCCTATAAGCCGTACAACTCAAGAACCGAGAAATTCATGCAAGCCATGGATAAACAGACTAAAAGAAATTTCTTACTTTCTTAGCACTTTAGTTAAGTTAGTTAATTACCTAATTAATTAGGAATTGGCTAATTCTAATGCAACATGTTGCTAATTAGCATCCTTCACTCAGGGCCTTGACATCTGACACTGCTGATTTGACAGGGGGTCCAGATGCCATGTCTGTAGGGTCATCCGGGGGAAAGTGAACTATGGGGTAAAGTTAACTAATTTTTAAAATAATAATTTACAAAATAACAAAAAAGTATATTTTATACATTATTATCCCAAATATAAGGTAACATGTTGCAGTTACTGAATCAGTGTCACTTATGTAAACATTTTCACTGCGTGATCTGCCGATGTTGTGTTGAAGTTGAAGCAGTAAAAACGCGCGGAAATTTCAGGATCAAAACTTTGACGGGTACAGTTTGGCGTTTGACTGTGGATGACACAAGACATATGGAGTTTGTTTGCATATGAAGTTCTTGAGAATACTGGATGATGAAACTATCCATGTATCCTTTTATGAACCTTTTCCAGTTTCCTGTGCTTGGTGACATGTGTAAAATTAGTTCACATTACCCCCAACAAAATGGGGTAATGTGAACTACCTTATAGAATGCAAACTGCCTACTTAGGCCTACTTATTGATGCACCTATTGTGTGTTTGTTTTTGTATTTACAGGAGGTATGATTCTTGAATGAGGTGACAGGAGAAGACATTTGTTATTATTGTTGATTGTTATGAGAAGACATTAGGCCATGCCAAGGACATATAAACGAAAAGCCATTGCTGATTCACGACGAAGAGAGTATTCAGAGGACAGTTTGAATAAGGCTGTGTCTGCAGTTATTGATGGAACACTGTCATCTTATAGTGCATCACGTGCAACAGTTGCTCGTCATGTCGCTTATTACAAACGTACCGGTCAGCGACTCAAGATTGGTGAAGGTCGTCCAACATATCTTTCTCATGGAGAAGAAGCATTGCTTGTCAGTATAATACAGGCTCGCGCTGAATCTGGATTTCCCATGGACAAGTCTGAATTACGTGACCTTATCGCTGAATACTTGCCAAATGTCGGCAAAGAATCATACTTTTCACATGGTAGACCAGGACAAGACTGGTACAACAACTTCATGTATCGTTGGCGAAATGAACTGTCAGTTCGCAATCCTGAACTTCTGACACTCAGTCGCACTCTGGCGTGCAACAAAAGTGTCGTTGATGCCTGGTTCAACATTCTGGGTAATAAACTTACACAGCTTGGACTGCGAGATCGTCCTACACAGATATTTAATTGTGACGAGAGTGGATTCAGTACAAATCCAGGTATGAGCAAAATCATCACCAAGCGAGGCAGCAAAAATCCAGTGCAGGTTATACCTGGTTCTGGAAAAGAGCAATTTACTGTCCTTGCATTAGCAAACGCGTCTGGAACAAACTGCTGCCGAAGTTGTACACGATGCTGAAGCCACAGTCGGCAGTTTCTGGGTTCGCAAAGTGCGGCATCTATCCGTTTGATCCATCTGTTATCGCGACGGACAAGCTTGCTCCAGCAGCTACATTCGATCGTGATCAGCCAGTAGGCGTACCAACTTCAGAGAGCACTGGTGGAGACATGCAGCAGTCAGCCAGCAATACAACACCAGGTGGAAACATTCCAAGGACCCCAGTCAAAGAATCCACAGCTGGATGCAGCACCCAGAGTTGTGGAAGCACTCCACACACAGCCATGAAACAAGCGGTCATGGCTCAACTCAAAGTCTGCAATGCTGCTGTGAGACAGAAGACATCAAAGCGTAAAATTGCCAAGCAATTTGGTGGTGAGTGTCTGACAGAAGAAGAAAGCATAAAACGTCTAACTGAATCAACAGAACGAAAGAAATGACAGCAGTCAAAACGAGCCATTCCAGCATAAGTCTCAAAGAAGACAATCAAAAAGGCTAAAAAGTCAAGTAAGAGCACCAGAGAGACTTCCAGATTTAGGCCTACTGCTTCTGATGACTCAGTATCAGATCAAGACCTCTCAGATACACCTAATGATGTTGAACCAGAAGACAGCAACAATAAGGAGAGCATCACAGTTGGTGACTATGTGAAAGTCTGCTACGACTCAGACTTCTATCCTGCTGAGGTGACTGCAGTAGTGGGCAAGAAATACAAATGCAACTGTATGATGGCACTTAAGAGTGGTTGGAAATGGCCAGAGAAGAGAGATGAAATATGGTATGATGTTGTCGATGTGGTCCAGAAAATTGGTCAGCCGATGCCTGTAACGTCTCGTGGAACGTACAAATTTGCTGATTTCTGACGTTGTGTGTCACTGTTGTTAATTTAGCCTAGAGCTACAAATAGGCTAGGCCTACTAATAATTTGATTCATTTTTGATATGTGACATGTAGGCGTAACAATCTAAGTTAGTGATTTAGGGCCTAGTTAAGTGATGTCAGTCCGTATGACAATCTCATGTGACGTTGCCAATGACGTGATCTTTTATTGGTGCTTGAAGAAAACTGTTTTCTGTGTTGGGAATGTACCTACAGTGTTCTGTGTTTTTTTAAAACACTTAAAATAGTTCACATTACCCCACAGCGTTATACAGTGGGGTAAATGTGAACAGACATACGATTATCATGAAGAAAAACTAAATCTACTTATAATTCACTGATTAACTAGCAATATTGCTGCTTAACTTTAATTCTAGCTAATCACAGTTTTGTACTGTAAAAAATTACAATCTAAATAATTACCTCCAATGCCATAATAAAATATGACGAGTTGTCTTTCAGCAAGTGTGGCAACAGCAGCAACCCAGCTACGGCCCGAAGATGATGCTGAACATCAGGATCATTCTCATGCTGCATCTCCAGGCTCAACTGTGACATAATACATGATAACGTGTTCACACCAGCTATTCGACCTGATGAACCAGCCTCTGTCTCCAACTTCTTCTGTGTCAATTTGACAAATAGTTGACATTTCTCAGCAATATTTGCCATGGCTTTTGTCATGCTCTCTGAAGATGCAGTAAGTAGACAATATTCTTGAATGAATGCTTCTCTGAAAAACAGAGCTGGATATTCATCACGAATCTGTTTAGTTGTACTTGAATGTGACACCAGCATTCGTCTAGAATCAAATGTCAACTTCAGTAAATGCAATAACTTGTCCCACTGACGAGTGTGTTCCGGTTGTGACCACAAGTCCTTCATTAACACTACATGATCACTTGATTTGTCCTCAATTTCAGACAGTTCTGATTCTGACTGAAATGTTTTGCTGGATGAGACAGCCTTGGATAAGGACTCGATGGGTGACAAAGGCATAGTGGTACTGACAGATAACTGTTCGTTGTTATGGGTACTTGGAGGGAACTCGATGACAGCAGCAGTTGTGAGCTGCGACCCAAACACAGCTGTGATATCAGTACAGTTCTCAATATTGGCAGTTTCAACCGACTGCTGCTGCTTTAAACTTGGCTGAATTGCTTGCACTTTGCCGGAGCAGACAGCTGCGGACAAGGACTCAGGTGACAAAAGTGTACTGGTACTGACTGATTGCTGTTCGTTGTTGCGGGTACTTGGAGGAAACTCGGGAAACTCGATAACAGCAACAGTTGTGAGCTGCGACCCAAACATAGCTGCGATATCAGTACAGTTCTCAATGTCTACAGTTTCCACTGAATGCTGCTGCTTTGAACTAGGCTGAACTGGTTGCACTTTGCCAGAGCAGACAGCTGCAGACAAGGACTCGATAGGTGACAAAGAAGTTGGCGGAACTTGCACTGACTTCTTTGAGTACCGAGGTATTCTTCGTGCAACTTTGCTGGAAGAAAGACCTTCTGTGCAAGTGCTTTGCAAAGTCGTTCCACTGTCACGCTGTTCTGAACGTTGTCTCTCAGTACTAACACCAGAGCTAGAAGACAAAGCGCGTTTTCGTTCCATTATGGCCGCAGATCTAGACTTGTCAATCAGACCCAACGTTCGCCTGGTACACTTCAAAGAATCTACAATTGAAGCCAACCACCCGTCATATCCACGACCAACGGGCTCCTTCAAATGTGGCCATGCTGTAATGATGCTTTTAGCCATTTCAATCTTCTGAAAGTGATCTGGATGAGCTGTATATTTTACTGCCTCACCACACAGTATTTGCAACAGTTGACCACGGAGATACCGCTGTTTAGGGTTACACAAAGCAACTCCTTGGTCTAAAGCTGTCATCAAATTGGCTGGAACCTTCTGAGCAGGAAAAGCAAACGGGCTTGGCCATTGTCCAGCACTAGAAACTGTAGATGATGTAGATGACTGCTCACTGAGATCATCTTGGTCTTCAACTGTTTCAGCAGAGGAAACACTTTTCAAATTAACTGACGCAATATTGGTGACACGTAACTTAGTCTTATCCACCAAACAATCAACATCTTCAACATCTATGTAAGACTGCCACTCCTCATCAAAATACTGCACGACGAATTCCGATGAACTTGCCAAGTTGAATCGTTTGATTATCGCCTACAGGTACAAAGCCAAACAATTACACAAACCAACAAACATAAAAGTGGCTAATCATCATATCGATTTGCTCATTTGGAATATCAAGTATACCAGCAAAATACTGTGTGCAATGCACCCACAAGCAATGTTCAAAATACAAGGTGCGATTGAAATGGATAATTAGCTGGTGAGCATGCCCCTGATAATAATCATAATATTATGTGGAAGACTGCTAGATTAACCAAAAAGCGATCAGTGCTGATTATCCATGCTATTATTACAGTCATCACATCATCAGTAGACACGCAGACGTATAAGCAGACATTTAAAAAGCAAAATTAAAAGAGTTCCAGGGCCCATTTTCTCAGGCAAGAACGCACCAGTATACAGTATAGACAATAACAAGAAGGTCAGCTAGTTGCTGACATACCGGGCGACGCGCTTTATATATTCTATGGTCTTAGGTTATGACGTCAGCAATTGTTTACATTATGCTGTGCATGTCGAAAATCCGATATCAGCGCTCAAGGTCACTCAAGGTCATCGATATTGGTACCATTCGATAGAGGACATACGACATCCCATAGTAACTATGACTCTATCTAGCACCGTTTCCGAGATACGACGATCTGAAGGTCGAAACTCACGGTTTTTCGCCCACCCGAGAGTGACCCCACCTTTTTTTGACGCCCCCGTAGGGTGTTTCCGGCGGAAATTTTTCACGCCATTTCGTACCCATGAGCGGAAATGGATGTGCTATCATATGCCGTTGACATCTTGACGATATCTTTTCCCGCCTTTCCACAGCACAGGACGTAGCGACGCCCAGGTCCCAGCAAAAAGAGGGACACTGAACACGCACCCATCCCATGCCCGTCCATCCGAGTTTGGTCCCACTCCACTTATTTTAGGCTGGTTATGTCCCTGCCAACCAACAACCAACAACAATCACAAAGTGTATTGTGTGCTTCCTCACTATACACAGTGACTGAGGTGCATAAGATAACATTCATCATCATCATCATCATCATCATCATCATCATCATCATCATCATCATCATCATCATCATCAAAGAATTGATTATTACATATAGTAAACTAAACTAAAAGTTACTGCTAGGGCACGTTACATAGTCAACCATAAAATTACCAGATAAATAGAATGCTGCATATTACCTCTTTCAGGGTGTTTACATCCACAGACCCATCAATAGTAATCACCTTTGTACTCTCAGCAGCCGTGATCAGCAGTCGTTTTGACATTGTCCACAATAGGGAAACAGATCAACTAAAGAGACTGTGGCTGTAAACAAAATTCTTCAAAACCACAAATCTGTTCAGTCCTACAACATATGATGACAGTGGGTAACAGTCAAGTAACTGCTCGACCTTTCGAACTGTAATGCTGTCCGTTACATGAAGTAGGTAAGAAGACAAATGAGAATCATAAATGGATTTGCAGATTCTCAGGAGAAAGTGCACTTTCATTTGTTGTATGAAAATGTTGTCAATACGCCCAAAGACAGGAGTATCGCTATTACTGTCAAAATCTGTAATAACATACATGCGACAACGATATGTCAGCCCATTCACACTGACAAATTTGCACTGATGCAATGGGTCAGACCGAGAAACATTGTTTTGCTGCAATGCATCTACTACACTGTCAGACAAATAGTTCATGTCAGCATTTACAGTGCACGACATTGACACGTTATGTTCCAAAAATGCATTATCTGATGCCAAATGGTATGCTAGCTGCATCTGATGTCTCTGCGCTAAAGTAGAGCAGATATTCTTGTAGTTGTTCACCACTCTTGTTAGTCTAGTAAAATAGTAATGCTTAGACTCGAAGCGCATGCACCAACACAATCGTAGATTTCCAAACAATAAAAAATATCTTGGATAATGGAGCATGAAATGATGTTTGGGTTTCAAGGCATTGTCGCAAAAGAGCACGTTGAATGTAGCAATGTGATTTTGAATTTTAGTCTGCAACAGCAGCACATGTCCCAATGCCAAGCGAGGGGCAAATGCGATTTCAACTATGTCCTTGAGAGCCAGAAAAAAATTCCAATGCTCGTCATCTGCCGGAACCTTTGGTCCAACCATCAAAGGCAGCAACCTCAAAAGACACCATGTTCTGCCTGCATTCTGCTTAATCGATTCACCAAAACTCGCAGCAATTTCAACTGGTTTATTCGCTTTATCCAGTGATCCATAAGGCCATGACAAAATACAGTGGTTCAGATCATCGAGACTGAAATATTTTTTAGCGATCAGACATTTCAAAACAAGTGCTAATTCAAAAGGAACAACACCTTCCAATAGGTCGTGCATGATATCTGGTGGCAGACCTTCAACAACATGAAAGGAACCACATATGAACGGTGATTTGTATTTTATACCAAAAACAGACTTGCGGCTTGGTTCAGATTCCACATCACGTACATGCTGCTCATAGTTTTCTCTTGTGCGATTTCTAATCAAACCAGCATCATCTAAGCCTGGCATTTCCAGATTCGACGTCAAACAAAACCGACAAAGATAATTAACATTCGGTGAGAAAGAAGCATTGAAACCGCCAATAAGGTTACTGTTCAGATTATCGCCAGCTATAAATGTCAATGCTCCTCGGATCACACTTGGATACCCATCAACAACAATGCCATCATTTTCCAGAATAGAAAGTTCTCTATTTATCACTACAGCAATTGCAGAAAATCCGTGTTTCTGAATGGAAGAGCTCTTGCACAGCAGGACTAGGAACATAGCAGACATTTGAGATTTACATCTCTGATGAAAGTTTCCTAATGTAAAGTAAAATGCCATCAGTTTGTGTTTCTTTTTATGTGGACCAAGCGGATTGACTAGTTCAAACTCGTCTGAATATAGAATTATTTCTAGTCCACATTCGACCTGTGAGAATACTGGATGATTTTTGTACAAGTTACCATCTCGGAATGAAGCCAAATGTCCATCCATTTGAGCCGGTGGGTTCATGATGTGTGTTCGCACCTCTTCATTTTTAAGCAAAATTTTCAGTGAGTCTAGTATGGAAACAAACTGAAAGGTTTCAGTGCAATTGCAATCATCTACAAATTTGTATTCACAAGGATTTACGAACGGAAAGTTTTCTTTGTAGAAATTGTTGCGTTTGTAATCAGTTGACAACTCAGAAAGAGCTTTGTTCCACATGCCACTTTCCCCTGCTGCGATTAAATTCTCTGTAGCACTAGCTGAAAGGCCATGTTTAGCACAAACGGAACGAATCTCGTGACTAGCGTATGCATGGGACACAGCAAATGCTTGGGCAAAGTCATCAATAATAGCCTGAGTAGTACTGTCTGCCAGGCAATATTGTGCCTTCATTTTTAGGAAAAGAAGTGCAATGTTTCGTGTGACATTAGGTCTATCTATGTCCTGGACTTCGTCGTCTTCGTCGACATCTATATCCACATCACTTGATGTAACCATATCAGTGCAAACCTCTGACTGCTCAGCTCTGACTTGATGAACTAACTCAACTCGCAAACTGTCTACAGAGACATTTTGGTGCATGCGTGACATGTGTGCAGTGTACGATGAAATTACAGTGAAACTGCTGTCACAGTGCTTTACCAAACAATGAACAGGAATCCCCTGTTGACAATGCTCACGGTAATGGCTTGTAACGTCTCGCAAACTGTTCAGTGAATTACCACAAACAGGGCACAGTATTTCAGTTCTGACAGTACAATTATCATGCTGTTCACTGAACATAAGACTGCTATGGAATTTATAAATATGGGATCGAAAACTAGAAACTGAAGTGAAAACAGAACAACACGAACCAACAGCCTTTGGAAAATTACAAACCACGTGAAAATTTGGCTCACAACTATGCACTGAAGCTAAATGAAGGAGGACCTGGCGGATGCCCGACAAGCCAATCAAACCACATCTTGGACATGAAATCATAATTCGTTGGTGAAAGTACGGTAGTTTCTTTGATGCTTGAAATGATGAACAGGACCCAGATAAAATCCTGACAATCAAACAATAAATATTGTTAGAATCAGAAAGAAATGTGGAATTCAGAAATCATTGGCCTTTTCAGGAGAAATTGCTAAGTGGTAATTCAAATGGTTCACATTTGGCCACCCTCTGAGAACCAAACCACTGGGACTGGCATCCTGCAAATCACGTCATTCATTAGCTACCTCGCGGAGAGCTCAGCTTAAAGTGGAATTCAACCTTGAAAAATATATGGCTTAAAATGAAGATTTATGTTTAATAAAATCATATATTTTGCATGAAAGTGACAATTAAGCTAAAACAAGGAAGATGTATGATGATAAAATTATGAGAGTGACTGGATTATTCGCACTCCACACTCCAGAGTGCGGGCGCACACCAGTGAGATCTCGCGAGAACTATGTCACCACAGAAAATGGCGTCCACTGCGGACTATAATCTCTCAGATAACCACCGCTATTCGATCGCGAACTTCAACTTCAACTTAACATTAATACCTTGCAGCAATTAAATATTCTTTCACGCAAGCAGACTAAATATTGCCGAAAATTAACGCGTTAAAACAATATTTACGTACGCAAGCAGGAACTTCTTTTACTTCCGCTTGTGTAGCTGTGATGTGGCGTATTCCTCCGCCCAATAGCAGCACGACTTCGACGTGTCTGCCATTTTTCAGCCCGTGAAAATTGATGACATTTTCCCAAGGCAAAACCCGGAGCAGTCTTCAGTCTAGAAATTTATATATTCTATTGTCTATGTCTGAGATAACCACCGCTATTCTATCGCGAACTTTAATTTCATTGAAATTAAAGTTTGCGATAGAATAGCGGTGAAATTATTTCAACTAACATTAATACGCTGCAGTAATTAAATATTCTTTCGCGCAAGCAGACGAAGTATTGCCGAAAATTAACGCGTTAAAAATATTACGTCAGGAACTTCTTTACTTCCGCTTGTGTAGCTGTGATGTGGCATATTCCTCCGCCCAATAGCAGCCCGTCTTTCGCAGTGTCCGCCATTTTTTGTCCCGTGACATTTTCGTCTGCGGAGTTTATGCGGAGTGTTAGTCTAGAATTATATATTCTATTGTCTATGGTCGGAGCGGTGTTTGACGGTTTTCGTGCATTTCAA
>Ga0209149_1002289_pt1 | contig 10618 bp, 6 predicted proteins | sample WorMetTyACAVOLI2_FD_187423 | JGI IMG/M metagenome (GOLD analysis project Ga0209149, IMG submission 187423) | Marine gutless worms symbiont microbial communities from Max Planck institute for Marine Microbiology, Germany - Olavius algarvensis... ...
TGTCCGATATTAAAAAACATGAAGAAAAAAAATTCAGAAAACATTTTCCATACTCCACATAGTCAAAATCGATCAGATTATTTTTTTTACTAGTATTATCGAGGTAGCCATGTACTGAAATAAAACAAAACACTTTATTCGGGCGTAGGCAATATGATTTTGTTAGTTCACTCGCTATCTAACGCAAAAATAAGTTCACAAATAAGCATTATCCTACGGTTCTTTGGGCCAAGTCAGTATACTGTAAATGTTCTTTTAATAAAAACATATACAGAATTTTAAAAAAAACTTTAAAAACAATGTTTTTTGTAGAAAAATAACATACAATACGTTCTTGACAACTATGACAAAAAGATAGACGTAATCCTGAGACAGCAAGTACGGCCGCAGAGTGTGTAACAAGAAGAAGTTCAACCATACTGTCCCGGTCCGCGGACTAACCTAAGCCACCACAACGTCGTTCCACCTCGGCCAACGCCGCCGCTGCGCTGCCTTACCTGGCGGGCGAGAGTCAGCGCAGTAGTCGTTGAGTTGGTCGACTAGGACGGACCAGTCACGAAGTCGCCTGAACACGGCGAACCGTCGACCTGCCGAAGCCAGCGGCGGTTCACGACCGTCGTCGCCGTCTGACGTACACCGCGTCCAGCCCAGGAACGGTCGTATACATGACGACAGTTTTTCAAACCGTCTGTTAACATCAACAACAGTCACATACACGTCCACTGATAGCTATTTACACTGACAAGAAGCTCAGCTGTCGCAGAATGGCCGCGCGACTTTGTCGTTGAATCCTTGAAGGGTCACTCAAGGTCACTCTTCTTCTTCTTCTTCTCGTATGCGTGTCATTAACCACAATTGGTCGTGTGACCAGTGTTGGAAGTCAATGGGATAAGGCAAATTTATCCCTCTCACCACACCAACACCCCTTAACCGACAGTCACGAAATATTGCACACGTGAGCACGTCCACCATATCTCCCCAAATGCCACAGTAGGGTTGCAAGGAGTATAGGCCGTTTTATCGTCAAGAGCCAATCAGGAGCCAGTATTCAGTCACGTGACCATATGCCACGCCCCCTAAAACACCCATACACGTTTAAATCAAACAGTTATCATAACAACAAACAACACTGAAGAGTAGAAGTAATTCTACCAGCTAGTCTGCTTCCACGAAACAGCGTCCTCATCCGCAGAGTGTAGCCGAGATAAGCCGCCATTCAGTTTTGTCAGGGGACAGGATTCGACAATGTGAGACATCGTCTGGGTCTCGCCACAAGGACACAGATCAGTGTCTGTAAGTCGCCATTTCCTTCTGCAGGCACCGCAGTGTCCCTGTTCCGTGCGAAAACGGTTCAGCAGAGACAACTGTTGCCCTCAAGGTCACTGAAAAAATACCATGGATACTACAGTTTCCTATTCGCATGCTACAGCAACTATGGCCGTTTCGACACATTTCACGACCGTGAGAGACACCCAGTCAGACAGCCACACACAGCACCACGACAACAGCCGCGCTATGCAGTCTCTCTAGGCTGCAATCGCACAGCAAACATTCAGACAGCTAAACCGCCGTTAACCCTTTATGGGCACATCAAAACAGCAGAGCAACGGACCACTACACAGCAATACGGTGATTGGTACACTAGCCGTTGATGGGTGCGGCTGTTACATTTGGTACAGCGAGGAGGGGCCTGGGCGTCTAGTCCCATCATCGCTGTACTAAATGTAACAGCCCAACGGCCAGTGTACCAACTTCGTATCATCCGGTGTGGCACTATAATTGCCTATGTACTCTAAAATTTAAGTATATAGTGGTGACACCTAGCGAATAACATTAAAACAGTCTTAGTTACATTTAGTGCTGTCCTTCAACACGAGACGTCGAGACGTTGTAGTAATAGACCTACGGCAAAATGCGCCCTGGTTCCATAAGTGGGACCCAGGTTAGTGGTTATACGGCATGTGATTGAAAAGGTAGCACTGAATTACAGGGTAGAGTTTCCTATTAGCGTTCAATAGTAACCATAGCCACAACTAGCGCATGAACGTGACCATCCAACCAATGTTGGTGCTATAAGATTACGTGCTTAGTATTTCAAAAATAAATTGAGAATAAAATTCAACGCCTGACCCGCATAAGTCGAAAGCGTCTTTGCGTCGTCGCCGCTGCGACTTGGCGTAGTCGACCACGAATGACCGCCCGACGTCGTTTAGGCAAGACTCGAGCTTTGTGACGTCATCGTCGCTGATGGTGACGTCACATCCGGTTCCGCCGCCCCGCGGTCGATGTTCGTCTGCCACCAACGCTGCAGCGAACGCAACAAACTATAGTCGTAAACTTGTAGCCTGAACGGTCAATCGTTGTATGTAATTTATCAATATGGCCGCATCTAAAGCGAGATAATTGGTCGAAAAACGCCATTTTTTCATACCCCGTTGTACTCAACTTGCACGATCCCCTAGAACCCCTTCGAATTTTTGCCCCAAATTTTAATACAATCTGTTCCGAGTCCTTGAGCTATTAGGCGGTGCAGAATATTGCCGAAAAGTTCAAGTCTCTGCCTAGGGTGTAACAACGTCACAGACGACAGACGACAGACGGACCATGCCATATGCCGAACGTAACGTAGTAGCGTTCAGCTAAAAAGCAATGTCACTCAAGTACTGTATTACTTTATTATTGTGGGTGTGAAAATTGTGAATCTTTCAAATGATTAAAAATTTAAAATCAAAAAATAAAGACTTTAAACCAATCAAATTCCATTCAAGTCCAATTACTGCATTCAAATCAAATCATCAAATGCAGTCAAAGCGTGATCTGAATTTGCCCATCACTACAATCCTGTTTTAAATGCACTTGCGTGTGTGAGAATAAGACGCGCGGTGGTGTTGACACGCGCGAAAAAAGACACGCCCTTCTAATTGTCAAAATAACTGATAAACACGTTAGCTGTATGCACGCGGTGTACCTAGTAAAAAACCACTGCAACTCGTCGTCAGCGCCTCGATATAAAATTAATGCCGACAGTTAAGGCTTCCCCGCAATATGTCATGCCTTTATTCTCACGTCTGGTGTTCGCCGTTTCACTTGGGTGGCCACGTGGCTGGGCTAAAGTCACGTAACGGCGCGCTAGATCATTCGCTGCGTATAAAGACGCAACCTTCTTAGCGAGCTGTCATAGACAACGCCAACGCACTGCCGCTTATGATTCATGCCTTCAATTCGATTCGAACCATAGTGTTGTTCCGCACGTGCACAACCAGTTTTACTTTATGAAAAAAATCGCGAATTTCAACGAACTTTATTCACTTAATAAATTTCTACCTATTACGGAACGAATTTTAAATTGTACGTTTTGCCATTGTCATATTGATAAATGCATCGGAGTTGATACGATAAGCCGCCGCTTGTCGCAAGATGCTGCCACCTAGCGAGTGACTTAACAAATTTCTCATGCGACACACGAACAGACGAACAGACAAACATATACACAGTACCATTGCGTAAAGCCCCCGGCATTTACGAGCGCGGGCTTAAAAGTAGGCCAAATTTTGCGGCCTTGGCCCAGTTATCTCTGGCCTTGGCCTTGACCCACTTGAACTTGCTGGCCAATAGTGTGCTGTGTTGTTATGCATAAAATTTCTCATTGAAATTTCCTCATTTATCGAAGACACAGTAGATTTGTTTCAGTATAGCATTCGGCTGTTAGCAGGACCGTTATCATCCGTATTTCAGCTTATACTGTTGCGCGGCTCTACTCTGCTTCGCCGCAAGCGTTGCATTATGAAGTTGAAGGAGTTTTTTTTTCTTGCAGCGTGGTCTCATTATAAGACCATATCGTGTGCCAAGATGTCCGACTCACTGTCGATGGGGTTTTTTTTGTACTTCCAGCGTGCCAGTTGTCAGAAACGAGCAGGAGGTCGAGTGGCTGGGGGCAAGCAGGGGGCGAGTATATGGGGGCATCTGTCTCCCAGCTGGGTTGGGAGTCTGGGGAGCAGGCCACATGCCCAATCCACAGAAACTTTTTTGAACTTTCTTCCTGTAACGTATTTTGAGTCTATTGACATAAGTGGATGTCTCAATAAGTAAGCAAAGCTCAAACATAGAGATGTGCAAATATTACTAATTAAGCAAGCCTCTCTCTTCAAACGACTAAAGCCATAGGCCTACATAGCTGTTCAACTCTCACAATTCACGAACAGGGGGGGGGGTTCGTCAAACTTCCGGGGGCCTGAAATTGACTGAACAAGGAGTGTTGTCCAAGTAGCAAGGGTCCAACCCCCAACCCCGTCAACTCGTTCTCTGTGTACTTTTGAACTGCTAGATATGATTGTACATGTAGTCGTTGCCCCCCCCTCCTCCCGAGGTGGGAGGCTTTTATATATTTTGCATCTTTGCTCTTTGATTGTAAATCGCTACGTTTGACACATGTTGTTCGTGCTGCGACACACTGAACAGATTTATTCCACATTTTCAAAACATCACGCTAAACTGAGTCAGTTACTGTCGAACACGATTTCGGCACGTTGGCGTCCTTGAGCTTAACCGCTCACCATGACCTTGATAGAAATGCAGCGGGGCGACAAAGGGACCTACGGGGAACATTTTGGCGTTTAACCGAAATAAATCAAACCATTTTGGCGGACAGATTCACGGAATCACATATGGAAAGACCCACATGCGCCGCGTCCAAAAAATAGCCGCTAACATCCGCTAAACTGCTACATTAGCACCTTGCTGTGGACTTGACCTCGGTGACCTTGTTAACCCTTCCTTATTCTCGGACAAATAGACCTAAATACAACGATGAGGCCTGACCCCTGAAATTTTGTGCAGCAAGCACCGTCCTTGTTAAGTGCCCGTATGACGGTCGACCACCCGCGACGAAGACAGCCGCGATATGTATGCACAATGCTCATGGTGTTCGCGTGGTGTGTCACACGAACAAGCGAGAGTCGCCCAATGGCCGACACGATATGCATCTGTCCCCTCTTGCACCCCAGTGACCTTGACCTTTGACCTTTCTCTGCCTGTTACTCCTGACGTGCGTAATCTCTCCTCTTAAGCTGTGGTCACAAGTACGACAACGATACAACTACGATACGAGGCTACGACAAGGCTACGACAAAGAATTGACATGTTATTTTTTTTGATCCGTCGTAGAGTGTTTGTAAGCGTGTTGCAGGAAACTCGTAGCGAAATCGCAGCCTCCTCGTATCGTACTTGTAACCACAGCTGAACAACAGTGCGAAGCAAAACTGGCCGCGAACGGTTGCAAAAATGAGTGCGAAAATATTTCTGAACCATTTTCCCCAAGGGGGGGGGTTGTTATGTAAAGGGGGTATGAAAAATATCGATTTTTAACCAATATCTCGCTTTATATCGGAAACGACACAAGATACGGCCATAGGTACAAAGCCACGTATAAATGGAAAACATAAGAAACTCGTATGCGGTCTATCGAATGGCGCCATTTTCAGTGATCTTGAATGATCCCAACCCAGATTTCACGGGCACATGCACCACTATTCGACGTTGAATATCTCAGAAACGGTACATGACACGAGACACGGTTACAATGGAATACACACGCCCTACTCGACGGCGTAAGTTCGAGTGACCTTGCGTGACTTTGAGCGAGAGCAATGTTTTCAACGACATCGAGCATCGTGCGGTCTCTATGCGACACCTGACGACCGCGGAGCTTCTTGTTAAGTTATAAATTATTAATTAGCACTTCAATTCGGCTTCCACTGCCTTGAATATCTGCACGAAAATTATAAATAATATATTGGCTAGAAATTATTGTTGGTTAGCGTCGTTTATCAAAAATTAATCTCCTTTTGAAACAGTTTAGCGTGGTAGCTGACGCAACATAGCTGGGTGTATAATTCCGTTAGTAACATTAATATAAAATTTATATAAGTGACAGGGTTACAGTTAGGGTTAGTAGGTTTACCGCTATCATTGAAATTATCGTAACGCCAGCTGTCTCAGCAATAGCTGAGCTTCTTGTTTCGTAACGTAACAAACATGGTAAAGAGTCACAAAGTAATAAACATCGTAACAACGTTACAGACACAGACGACGATAAACAATAACTCTCGGCTGTCGCCGGATCGAGGTAATAATAACAAGAGGTCAAAGTAATTTGACAAAAAGCGCCTCACGTGGGGCCCATTCCCCGGTTAGGGGTCACCCCAGGGGGTCGAAAGTTGTACCACTGAATTCCTGGGGTAGGGTTTCCTATTAGTGTTCCATAGTAACTATAGGCCTAGGATGCACCGTTTGGCCACAGTGCACGCGCGTGACAACCAATGACCAACGACCAACGACCAACCAACGACCAACGATGTCACGACACAACCTATCTCAATAAGCGCCTCTTTTACTAACGTAAAGTGAGGCGCTTAATAATGAATATTCAGCGAGCGCAAATTCCATCAAGGCCATTGCATTGTCGCCCTCTGGTGACTGAACATGTTGTACTATAAAATGCCGTATATAATAAGGCCGCTGCAGTGTCGCCGCCTGGTGAATGGCATTATATATTTTTTAAATCGTATCTCCCAGTACTGTACTGAGGAAACTGAAAAACTCATCCCATTCGGACGCAGATCAACGCCAAAATTTAATCACTCCTAGAGGGTCACCCGCTGCCCATGCCTACCGTGTTTAGTCGACGTCTCTATTAACGCGTTCGTGAGTTATCCTGCTCACAAACAGAACGAACAACAACAACAAAACGATCACACTACTCCGCCAGCCTTGGCGGAGTTACAAGGCAACAGTCAGATGGATGAATGTACTATAGTCGATTATAAGTTAGACAGCAGTGTATTCACCTTTTCCCGACACCGTGCAGCCATAAACGAAGCTTTTATTTTGTATTACAGTCGTAATGAGGACATCCACGTACATGCCCAGGGGGCTTCTTTCACACACAACTCTGTATATGAGAGGACGTTGATTTTATTGCAGTCATTATATTACACGGTTGGCGGACTGGTCAGCGCGCGGTGTAATCGCCGGGACGGACCCAACGAGCGTCGCGGTCATCATCGATCGTCATGATTGTATTTGAATGGTCGTTATTTGTGTCCGGTGATGGGAGGATAGCCACACCGACACCTTCTGGATCCGGGGACTACGACAACGCGCACCTGTTTCCTGTCGGTGCGTGGGAATTCGGCGATCATTTACCTGACGTCTTTCTCGTCTCACGATTTCCCGGACTTCCGCTTAATTAGCCAAACCACCTTCGTATAAAGTCTACGACTCGAACACGATTCCTTTTGCAAAGAAGTAACGCGTTACTTCCTTGTTTCACTAAAGGTAATAAGACAAAAAATTAGTGTCGCAAATTTTACGGTCATTAACGTCACTAAATTTTTTTAAAATTTTATTGCAGTGTGCTGACGTCTTACGTTCTAGACCTCGCCCATGCAGTCCCTGACATGTATCGGTTATCAACCTCGTACAAGCTCAGTTGTCGCAGAGAAGCCGCGCGATGCTTCTTGTCAATGAATATTTATCTGAGTCACTCAAGGTCACATAAGATCATTGGAAATCGCACCATTCGATTCGATAGATCGCAGAGGAGTTCCTATTGGCGTTCCATGGTCCTATTTTGTTCATTTATCGGCGTCTTATTTTGGTGGCTTTGTGTATTCGGCGGACTCTGTGTGGACATGTGACGATTGGTACACCAACAGTCATTTTTGCTGTTTTTACTGTCTTTTGACTGTTTTTGATTCTTTTTGACCATTGGTGTACCAATCGTCACAGGTCTACTAAGACTGTACCAACAGTGTACAAACTGTGTACCAATCGTCAAAAACAGTCAAAAGACAGTAAAACTAGCAAACATGACTGTTGGTGTACCAATCGTCACATGTCTACACAGAGTCCGCCGAATACACAAAGCCTTTTGGTGTCAGTATATTCGTATAATAGTAACACGCAAATCTCACCAGCAGCAGCGAACGTTATGGCCGATAGGAAGAAGATGAGTTTTGCGGCAACCACGACGACGCCAGTCCGCGGTGGCCGCGTCATCTCTTTAGATGACGTGGACAGGTGCGACGTCACCCACTTCCTGCAGTAAGTTTGCCGGAACAGCTGCGATGTGGTTCGCCTGCTCAAACTTGCTTCCTCGAGAAGCTCGTTTCACGATCTCATGAGCCGTATGTTTACATAACGTGCGCGACCCAGACACGTGTTTGCTGTAATGTCATCCAGTAGCAATGCTGTCGACTGTGCTCAGTCCGCCAGTTCAATAAGAGACAACATCTTTCTTTCACCAAGTTCTGAAGCTCCTCTCATGCGTCAAGTCCCTGACCTGCGTCAAAAACACAGTTCGAGATATGTAGACATCCCGGAGATTAGGCTACCCATAGAAAAAAATCCCCTGAAGTAACCCCCGTGGGTCAGTTATAAGGGCCAGGAACCCGCCTCGTATGGTCGGATAGGGTCAGGAGTACGGGTTATTGACAGTTTTCGATTCGATCTACCATTATAATTATCAATAAAATAAGGAACTTATGTAAGTGCGAATAAGCGGGCACGTATTCGCACTTACTAATGTTACTTACTGCTAAAACAGCGTCAACATAATTATGTATGATCTTTACAGCCAGCTTACCAGCGCTGTGGATAGCTGAGCGGGACAGTCCTCACCATGGCGTCAGATGATCGCGGGTTCGACTCCCGCTGCGGGTAAAATTTTTATTACTGTTTTTCTTGCTTTCTACAGTTGTGTTTTTATTGTAATATATGCTCGACTTATTCAGTTTCACGTTTATTTTTATCACCTTGCACTACTGCATTTTTGTCGCGCGATGCCAGCATCAAGCGCTGCTTTTGCCGTCAAGCGGTGTGTGTGTCTGTCTGTCTGTCACGTTCGTACATTCTGTCAAAACGAATAAATATATCTTCAAAATTTATTCATCGTCGGGTAGCTCCACCATTCCAGCTTTTCCACACCAAACCGAATAGCAATATTCCGACGGGAAGCCCCCTCGAATGCAGGTGGGGTAGGCTGAAATCTCGATTCTCAACGAATATCAGCCTTTGCGATCTACATCTGCTGCACCCTGGTTTGTATTTTGCAGTTAGCGACTGGCTTTCTGTTTACTGCGGGTATTGGACGACCAAGCGCGACGCGCTGTACACAGTCACGGTTGTCCGTGACTGTGTACAGCGCGAGAGTGACCGAACAAGCGCGTTCTCGCGCTATACACAATCACGGTCGTCCGTGAATCGTGTGTATGACAGCAAGGCTCGACGTTACGGCGAAAACAACAGAACAGAATCGAATTGTGCGTACTGGCAAATCTGAAATCTAAGTAACTAATAATAAAAAACTGCGCTCGAGGTATTGTACTATTGAAGCAATGAGGCTATAGGCCTAACTACTGACAGATACGAAGCATCGCGCGACCTCTTTGCGACAGCAGAGAACTTGTTACGTTAAGTTACTACGTATTCGCACTTAGCTGACCACCTATTCGCACTTGAGGCCCGTTTATAGCGACACAACTCAACTCGACGTCGAGTTGAGTTGAGTTGTGTCGCTATAAACGGGTCTTTACACAAGTGCGAATAACATTGTCACTTGCCGGCATCGAGAAAATGCAAAAAAAACGTATGCAATATTTCGTATTTTGCACTTTAAAGGACGGAAAAGAATCTGCTGTTATATAATCTGAAAATCTAATGCAGCAAATCAGCTCTACTAACCAGTGCAGTGCACAGTAGCGATATTGAGAGAAGACCAGACAGTGAGTTCCACTACGTGTTTACGACGACTATGAATGAATTGACGTCGGTCTCACACGCCGGCATGCCAAGCGTAGTTCCTGTGACGACTATAGTGCGCGCACCTGCAGGCGGCGGTCGTAGCCTGGCGCCGTCGACCAATCACATTGAAGATCGGTCATCGCCGCAGCTACATCTATAGATGCCGTCTAGAGTCGCCGTCGTGCGACCACCCACGAGGGTCAGTTTTGCATCAAAAAGTGGGGGTAATTTTGGAGGCATGATAAGCGTGCTTTTAAAATGATAAGTACTGCACTTAACCCTTTAATGGTCACTTTAAAACCGCAGAGCAACTAACCATTATACAGCAATATCGGTGATTAGTAGACTGACGGTTGATGGGTAGGCTGTTACATTTGGTACAGCAAGGAGGGGCATGGGCGGGCTGCGGCCCGCCCAGTCCCCTCCTTGCTGTAACAAATATAACAGTCCACCCATCAACGGCCAGTGTACCAATTTTACATTACTCGATATCGCACTATATTATTTTATCTGTGCCCACTAAAGGGTCTAAAGGGCCGTAGAAACGACATCCTTGAATATTTTGCTAAGCGCCCGCCGCAAAGAGGGGGCTTTACGCAATGGCGACATCCTTTTCTTTGTCTGCTCGTTTGTCCGTTTGTTCGTTTGTCGAGAGCGCGTACTGATCGGGCACTGGCTTGAGCAATCTTTATTTATTTAATGATGAGACAAACGCACATCAAACATAAAACAGTAAAAGAGAAGTTACATATATGCATACAATACAGAAATAAACTATTTGCGTAAAAATTGATACAAATCAGATCAAATGAAATTG
>Ga0209149_1002290_pt1 | contig 10617 bp, 6 predicted proteins | sample WorMetTyACAVOLI2_FD_187423 | JGI IMG/M metagenome (GOLD analysis project Ga0209149, IMG submission 187423) | Marine gutless worms symbiont microbial communities from Max Planck institute for Marine Microbiology, Germany - Olavius algarvensis... ...
CCATTGAATTCCTGGGGTAGGGTTTCCTATTAGTGTTCCATAGTAACTATAAGCCTAGGATGCACCGTTTGGCCACAGTGCACGCGCGTGACAACCAACCAACCAACGACGTCACGACACAGCCTATCTCAATAAGCGCCTCTTTTACTAAAGTAAAGTGAGGCGCTTAAAAACAAGAACTGAGCTGCTATCGCAAACAGACAAATCGCAAACAGGCAGTTGACTACTTACACGTGCCATCACACTGTAATGTCACTGTTACGAACTTACAGTAATCAAGTCGAGTCGACTGCTGACAGTTTTGCCTGAATGAGTGTAAGCATCGCCTCCGACGACAAGGAACGTCTGATTGACCGGAGCTGACAGACTCATATGGAAAAAGCACGACCAACTCAGAGCAGCGATGTGGTTATTGGTCGAAAATCGCGAATTTTTTATACCCCACCTGTATTTAGCGCCCCCGCAGGGGGTGACCCCGTCGGAATTCCGCGAAGCTGTTTAATACTCATAAAACTAGAATGATTGGGCTACCGTTTGTTGAAGAAACTATGACAATATGTTAAGCCGTTTTCATAGAATACCGGTACGTGACGGACAGACAGACAGACGGACGGGCGGACGGACATTATGTTTTATCCCATGTTACATGAATTCTTCCTCGCCAACGAACAATATGACGAGTCGGGAGATACTCCCAAAACTGAGGTGCAGGATCCCCATATGACCATGGGACCGAGTTTACGCTCCCACTTAACGGTTATTTACTTACTACCGCGCGTCCGCAAACTGAAGCGCGATAATTAGTCAGAATGTTCGCTGGCGACGAAGATGACACAATACCGGCGTGTGACGGACGTACGGACAGACGGACGGACAGACAGACAGACAGACAGACATCTTTCCACGGCATAGTCCGCGCTATGCATACGCGTCGCGCGGTAAAAATGACGACAACTGCGTAAGAATGGACCCCCGGGAGGCTGGAGCTCTTGACGCTGCATGTGACGTCAGTGGAAAACAGGAACTAGTCGCAGTGAAGTAAGTAAGTTAGTGAAAGTAGGAGCAAAACATTGCATCAGCAGCGTGTGTAACTAAAAGCTGACGGTAGGCCCACAGGGACCCTTCGGCTTCTTGGGCTCCTTGACCCTTGACCTTACGTGCCTACCTTGCCCTGCTTCATTACCATCATCATTTATTTTGTTCTTCCCAGTGACAAAATTGTCCGTCAGTTTTTCTCGTGCTCTTTCAGACGTCGCGGTCAGTCCGTCGTCTTTTGTTCGTCCCCTGGTTACTAAGCAACGTAGATCACGGAACACTACACATATCGCTGATTCTGAAGTTGCCGCGTTCAGGTCCTGCCCCAAGCACCTCGGGGAGACATTCAGGTTTCAAGTGTTGAAATCAGATATTAACACGGCCTCCTGTTTGACTTCGGTGTCAGACCGCAACTGTCGTCAACAGAGTGCGACCGTTGTGGTATCACGCCAAAATCGAACTGGAAGCTGGCCAGCTTCTTATCGCAGTGGCGATATTCGTTTTCAACGTGGACCGTGACTTACATCCAGTCGTTGACGAAATGTACGCGTTCGGCGACGTCGTCGCTGACGGGAACTGTTCGCCGGTCAACGGTTCTCGTCCACCCGATGTCGCATCGTCTGCCGTCACAGCTAGTCTCTCGTGGTCCGACCAATCCAATGCAGGAAACCTGCAGCTCGCTTCCCAGCGTGATCTTTCGTTCTGTGTTGTAGTCCGCCGGGGCCAGAGGTTTCGGCTTGTCCGTGTTGAAATGATCTAACAAATCCGCGCAGTCAGTATTGCATTTATAACTAGAGTAGAGTAGAGTAAATGTGGATTTGTATAGCGCATCGTCGCGAACACGTCGCTAATGCTCTACCGCTTCCCGTACGTCGGCGCTGACATCCGTTACCTAGTCCTTCAGCCAGACATCAGCCTACACTGCAAGACCACGGATACGGGCTAGTGTATCATGCGATGTGCCTGTTTACTCCCCTCACTTTCGCTGCGTACTCATTTTGCCTATCCAGTGAGGGAGGGCTCAGGCTGAGTAGACCAGGATATCACCTCGATATTAGTGGGGAGAGTACCACCTTATGAAGTAATGTCGACAGTCAGAAGGAAATCATCTGCAAACAATGACGGTTGTTACAAATATCAATGTCGTAACTGTTCTAATTCATGTAACATGGGACAAAACAATGTATGCGATGTGCACTGTATATAGTATGTCAGCAAATTGACCCCGGCCCAGTGTACAGAATCTCACAAACTCGGCATACTGTACGCCATGATGGCATATTTTCAAGCTGTGACATTGTGGGTCTCAGTTTCAGGGGTTCGACACTGACCTCTGACTGTAAGCTTGACGACGTAGCTGACTTCATCACCGGCTCTGCGCCCGTAACCGACACACTTGTAGTCGCCTGAATCTTGGCGAGTCACCGGTCTAAACGTCACTGTCTGATTACGCTCATAGAAGTGTCTACACACGCAGACCGATTACAAAATCTTTCGGTACAAGATTCACAAACTGTGTTTTTAGAAAAGTCAGTATTTTAAACTTATGGATTTTTTTACTTACAAGTTTCACTTTTCATATGGAAACTTCTTTACTCTTTAGTTACTTGGGTTAAATGTGATGGACAACTATTTACATCCAGCAAATAAATTCCCAACTTTTTATTTACTATTTTACTCAGTTATTAAGTTCCATCCGCAAGCAGATACTTTACTCAATGTGACGTTCTGGACTACAAACGTCACATTCATACTGTCGGCTAGCTAAGATGGGTTAATACAGCTTACTGGGTTAACCTGACCGCGCATGTGGTGACAACAACACCAGTCGCGATCAGCTGACTGTTGAACCACGTGTATATGGACCGTCTGGTGTACGGCCGGTGTGGCGCAATTTTACTTTCGGTTTCCGATTGGGTGACGTCACTTTCTTCAAAAGGTCAATGTCTATCAGCGCACCGAATATCGTCAGGATAACTCAATCCACGACCGTGATATAACTATTTCCGTTTTGCAAAAAGAAACATCCGCCATATTGAAATTCTTCTTCCGGTGTTGACTTTGACCACATCACCGTAATCCGCATGATATTCTGCAAAAAATTCCAAATTTCGTCCAAATCGGATCAGCCACTGCGGAAATATGACGTCATATCCATTTCTCAAGATGGCGGCCGCTGAATACTACTTCCGATTTCGTATTTGTTGATCTCACTGCCTTTAAAAGGTCAAAATCTATCAGAAAACCAAATTTCGTCGACTTGTTTCAATTCACGGCTGAAATATAACTACTTCCGTTATTGAAAAAGAAACGTCCTCCCTATTGGAATTCTACTTCCGGTTTCGATATCGACCATTTCGCCGTAATCTGCATCGCATTCTGCACCCGGATACCGAATTTCGTCGAAATCGGAGCACCCACTGCGGAAATATGATGTCATATCCATTTCTCAAAATGGCGGCCGCGGCCGCTCAATACTACTTCCGGTTTAATATTTGTTGATATCACTGCTTTTAGGAGGTCGAAATCTATCAGCAAAACAAATTTCGTCGACATATCTCAATTAACGGTTCTTGAAAAACAAACGTCCGCCATATTGGAATTCTACTTCCGGTTTCGATCTCGACCATTTCGCCGTAATCGGCATGTTGTTCTGCATCCGGCTGCCGAATTTCGTACAAATCAGAACATGCATTACCGAAATATGACGTCATATCGATTTTCAAGATGGCGGCCGTCAGCCATGTTGTATTTGCTTTGGGGTAATGGCGGACCACCCACGAAGTGCCTTTCGTGGTCTGAATTCAGTCTTTAAAATCACTAGTTCGTCGGATTAATAGTTTCGGAGATGTTGCGATGTATAGATTTTGGCGTTTTGGCTTGAAACTGCCTATTCACTCCCCTTTTTGGGGACTTTTTGGAGCATATTTCCCCATGACGTCATCTATTGTCGTGATCCCCAAAAGAACCGTCCTTGGGCGGAAGTACGTCGCTTGAGCCATTCAGCGTAAGAATCGGTGAAACGGTTTGACCTGGGCGCGTGACCGAGAAAAAATATAGGCCCCACAGGACAACAAAAAGTACAAAAGTGTTATATTCCCCTATTTGAGTGGAAGCCCCCACTAGACTGATCGACCCAAAAGTTGCATGGTGGGTGATATCCACAACGTAATCACGTGTGCCAAGTTTCAAACTGAAATCTTCATGGGTTACGATTTTACGGTGGGTCGAATTTTTGATTTTCCCATTGATTTTTGCATGGACCTTACAACAGTGCTGCCTGTGATTACGTACGCAAACAGGAACTAGCTTACCTTGTCCATGATGACATTGTTGACTGTGGTAAAGCCGTACGAACTCAAGAAATTAACAGTCGTTCTATTTTTAGCACAAAATATTGAAATAACAAAGTTCGTTTTTTTATAAAAAAAACTGCTTTGTAAAACTTGTAACATTTGGAATTCTCTACCATATTATTTATGTTATTTCTGCAGAAACTGTAAACTGCTTTAAAAGTAGACTTGATAATTTCTGGAAAAATCAAGATATTATTTATGATTATCAGTCAGATATTCACGGAACCGGAAACCGAAGTGAAATAGTAGATAGATAATTTTATCAGTATATATTAGTAATAGTATGTTGTATGTTGAAAACGGGCATAGAGGCAATTTGCCTGAGCATGGATCTCTCTACGTCTACGTCTTGTACATAAGTCGTTCGTTAGATTCGTTGGAGTACGACTTTAAAGGCTAGTTTTTGCCAAATATGAAAACAGAAACCCAAGATTTGTATTCCCCTAAAATTCACGACGCGATGTGCGTCATTCCCGCTCGAGGATGGACGCCGCTATTATACAAAGCCTATCACGCACCTGCCATAAACATCCGATTCTACGAGATTGTGCCAAGCGATGTCGTTGTGTCTGAACCACTGTATGCGGCTGAAGTTGCACATGCAACAGCACATGCTGATCGTCTTTGAACTGCATGCGTCAACTGGAGTTGTCGGCGTCGATTTGAAGTGCGGACCTTCGAAACGATACAAATACAATATAAACAAATGGCGCCAGGCACAGCAAATTTCTCCCCGTATCCCGTTGCAGGGTGCTGCCACCTGGCGAATTTAATGGCATGTTATTGTACAGCCATTACCCGTCTATTCTGAAAGTTGTATAACAAAAGCTGTAACGGTTTACCAGTGACGTTGCATAGTACAAACATCGTATCGAAAACAACACCTCGCCGGCGGGGAGAGGCAATAAATTTATAACGCACCGTAGCGCTGTATAGCGTGTAAACCTCATGATATTCAGTGTACTTCAGTCATCGTATAATTGTTTGGCACAAATGTAAAATAGACCATATAGCTCACAAACATTTCGGGAAAACGGTTACAACTATCGTCACGAAACTTTCAAAATAGACGGGCAATGGCTGTAGGATATCGTGCTAATAGCATGATAGCCTACAGCCATTGCCCGTCTATTTCGAAAGTTTCGTGACGATAGTTGTAACCGTTTTCCCGAAATGTTTGTGAACTATATGGTCTATTTTAGATTTGTGCCAAACAATTATACGACGACTGAAGTACGCTAAATATCATCAGGTTTACACGCTAGATAATTAGCCGCCCCCCCTCCCACATGTGACAGATTAAACCGTGATGCATAACTCACGAGACGCTGTGCACTAAACTTTTATGAACATACTGTTCAACTGCGTTTTCACGACAAGAAACTTAGCTATCGCTAGCAGGTCGCGCTCAGCATCATAAAATTATAACAGTCCTTCCAGTTGAATACGACATATGACTTCCGACAGTAGGCCTAATTGACTTTGTACATCATTGTCATATATATATTTGACATACAGACAATGAAACCTTTTGTGGTACCTGAAATGACCTTGAAGGTCGATCAAGGTCATTGGCGATGGCACTTTGTATCAGTGGTCTGTAGCAACCATGTGTCTATCTCGTATCGTTTCTGTGATATTCAACGTCGAATAATGTCGTGTGCTGGAAAACTGTCTTAGGGATCAGACAAGGTCATTGGAAGTTGCATCATTCGATAGTCCGCACACGAGTTCCGATTGGCGTTGCGTAGTATCTATGGCCATATCTTGTATCGTTTCCGAGAAACTAAATGTCGACTAATGGCGTGCCCTTGATACTTGGGTTAGGAGTTATTCAAGTCACTGAAAACGCACCAATCGACACAGCATTACGCTTACCTATGTCTGCCACTGTAAGTAGCTGCACCTTGCACTATTTTCGAGATATTTGACGTCGAAGAATATTGGGACTTTGAAATCTGCTAATTTGTGCACGATGACCTCCACAGACCCGAAGTTATTTTTTGCCCATAACACTATGAGTCTATTTTCATTCACTTTCGGTTGCCGGTTTGGCTTAGCGGTAACACGTCGGTCTTGATCAACGCAGTTACTCCTGCCTGATGGGTGACCGTCTTTGGACGGGTAAATCACCTCGGCGTAGAACCCAGGCCTAGTCTATTTAGCCTGGGCATCCATCCGTGGGTAGGCGGTTTGAGTACCCCGCCTGCACTCGACGCCCCAGTTTAACGTTCAGTTGCCACAGTTTTCGTGACGACGCTGACCACAACAACACGATATAGGCCTGGTTAATTATACTGGGGAACGGTTTAGAGGAGGACAGAAGCCAAGATCAATGACTGTGGATGCATACACGAGGCGCTTCTGATGAATTCCGTGAGGCGCCGCATACACACACGCGACTTCATAACTTCAGGTCACATGAACCCCGCTTGAACTTTCTACTTACCGACATCAGATTGACAGTGGATGCTCTTATCAGTTTCGCAGCACGTTTTCATCGTTCTGACGCAACAGCACTGTAGAAGTGCGCACAGAACAACAGTCGAAGCTTTCATCTTGTTAATACAATAAAGGTGTTTCGGTTCTGTTCTGTTCTCTACGCGGACTACAGTTGTGCGCAGTAGGCCTAAGTAGTATAAGCTCAACGACCACACTGTTGTGACTCAAACGACACATCCTGGTAGCCCATACGGGGGCCTATTGTGTATAGTCTGTATGCTCAGCTAGCTCGCACATCTGCGTGGGCTTATTGGCAGCCTTTAAGCTCAGTTTGCTGTCATGTGCTTATGACACGTCATATGCGTATGTGTTGAAAATCTACGATGAAAAATACTACCGAACTTGGTATAGCGGTTTCCGGTCTACATTGCCGACGATTAGGCAGAAAATGAGATTCAGCCAAGCAACGCCCACTAGGCCTATTCCCTAACCATAACCTCTAGCACTATGTTAACTGTTTTATCACGCGCCAGCACACTGACGCGCGATATTGATATAGCAATTCTGTCCGTCTGTCTGTCTGTCCGTGATGTTCCGGTATCAGATGAATACGGCTTAACACATCGTCATAGTTTTTTCACCATACGGTAGCCCAATCATTCTAGTTTTATATGCATCAAACATTTTCACGAAATACCGACGGGATCACCACCTGCGGGGAGCGCTAAATACAGGTTGGGTATAAAAATTTCGCGATTTTCTGCCAATAAGTCGCTATATCTCGCAAACGATACAAGATATCGTCATAGTTACTATGGAAGGCGAATAAGAAACAGCACCCAAGCTTTTGAATGGCACCAGTTTCAATGACCTTGAGTGACCTCTAGGCAAAATTTCAACGTCATGCACGGTATTATTCAACGTCAAATAACTCGCAAGTGGTACAGTTACAATGGCGGACTAATAGAAAGTCATACATGGTCTATCGAACCGCGCCATTTTAAATGACCTTGAGCAACCCCAAACCCAAATTTCGACGTCAAACCATTCTTTGACGCTGAATATCTCCGAAATGGCTAAAGATACGGCTATAGTTACTATGGAAGATGAATAGGAAACCGTACCCAAGCTTTCAAATGGTACCACTTTCAATGATCTTGAGTGACCTCTAACCCACATTTCAATGTCACGATAATATTCAACGTCAAATAAATCGACTAATAGTAAGTCGTGTATGATCTATCCAGTGGTTTCGCTTCCAGTGACCTTGAGTGACTCTTAGCCTACATTTCAAGGTCACAGTGTAACGTTTAGGCCTATAGATGCCTTTAACGTGTTATGTGCGCAGCTGACGCGCGATCTGTTTGCGATAGCTAAGTTCCTGTGAGCTAGCGTTACATAGGCGCTACGCTATTGAGATCGCATTTCCGTCTGTTCGTCTGTAACGCGCTTGAGCTGTGAGTAAACGGAGGACTTTTCGCAGAATCTTCTTACACCACTTGCTAGGCCAGAAACGTGGCTCGGTTGTAAAACGAGAACTTAGCTATCGCAAACAGATCGCGCGTCAGCTGCGCAGACAATGCGTTGAGGACATCTATAGGCCTAAATATTACACCGTGACCTTGTAATCTAGGTTAAGGGTCACTCAAGGTCACTGGAAACGGAACCATTGGATAGATCATACACGACTTACTATTAGTCGAGTTATTTGACGTTGATATTATCGTGACCATGAAATGTGAGTTAGAGGTCACTCAAGGTCATTCAAAGTGGTACCAGTTGAAAGCTTGGGTATGGCTTCCTATTCGCCTTCCATAGTATCGTTAGCCATTTGGGAAATATTCAGCGTCAAAGAATGACCTGACCTTGAAATGAGGGTTAGGGGGTGGTTCAAGGTCATTGAAAATGGCGCGGTTCGATAGACCATGTCTGACTTTCTATCAGTCCGCCATTGTAGACCTAACTATAGCTCTACCTTGTCCATCAATCAGTTCTGCTGTCGACTCAAAACCGAACTCTTTCGCCAGGGATACGCAGGAGCGCTGCCGTCATAACGTTTAGTTATAAGACTAGCGCGAACATAAAACTTGTACTTACTTACTTACTTACTTACTTACCTTGTACCGTTTGCGAGTTATTTAACGTTGAATAATATCGAGACCTTGAAATTTGGCTTAGAGGTTACTCAAGGTCACTGAAATCGGTGCCATTCAAAAGCTTGGCTGCCGTTTCCTATTCGCCTTCTGTTGTAACTATGGCCATATCTGTAGCCGCTTGTGAGATATTTAGCGTCAAACAGTGGTATGACCTTGAAAACAGGGTTAGGGTTCGTTCAAGGTCATTGGAAGTGGCACCATTTGATAGATCGCATACAATTTCGTCTTCGCTTTCAATAGTAACTATGGCGCTATCTTGTATCGTTTGCGAGATATAGCCACTTATTGGTAGCAAATCGCGAAATTTTTATACCCCACCTGTATTTAGTGCCCACGCAGGGGGTGACCCCGTCGGAATTTCGTAAAGATATTTGATGCCGATAAAACTAGAATGACTGGGCTACGGTAGGCTGAAAAAATATGACAATATGTTAAGCCGTTTTCATCCAATACCGGAACGTAACGGACGGACGGACAGACAGACAGAGTTGCTATATCAATATCGCGCGTCAGTATGCTGACGCGCGATAAAAACCGCGAAAATATTCGCAACCATGTTTCCAACCGGGATGAACAATCGGGTATGAAAAAAGCGATTTTCCGCCAATATCTCCCTTTATCTCGAAAACGATTATGGCCACAGTGACAATGGAGTATTAATACTAATTTAAACACGTCCTGCTAAACGTTGTAAATGCGAATGACTGAGTGACAGCAAAATTTTCAATGATACGGAGCATCGCGCGGCCTCTTTCGGACAGCTATGTGCTTCTTCTTTATTTCATGAATGGTAACTTCGCCCTGACTATAGTCATGCACGTTACCGCTACCAGTGTTGCTGGTTACGAGTTTCAACAAGAACTTAGCTATCGCAAACAGATCGCGCGTCAGCTGCGCATACAATACTTCGATGGCATCTATAAATATAATTACGCATGATCTTGAAATCTAGGTCAAGGGTCATTCAAGGTCACTGGAAACGGAACCATTGGATACGACTTACACGACTTACTATTAGTCGAGTTATTTGACGTTGAATATTACTGTGACCTTGAAATGTGGGTTAACGGTCACTCAAGGTCACTGAAAATGGTACCATTTGAAAGCTTGGGTGTGGTTTTCTATTCGCCTTTCATAGTAACTATAGCCGTATGTTTAGCCATTTCGCAGATATTCAGCATCAAATAATGGCCTGACCTTGAAATATGGGTTTGGGGTCGTTCAAGGTCATTTAAAATGGCGCGGTACGATAGACCATGTACGACTTTCTATTGGCCCGCCATTGTAACTATAGCTATTAGTCCGCCATTGTAGGCCTAACTGTCAAGCAGTCTCTCACCTCTGACGCTGTTTGTACATTGGTACAGGCGTTTGTCCACTCCAAGCTGGACTACTGCAACTCACTGTTGGCTGGTGTTGCTGATGTCCACCTGCAACGCCTTCAGTCCGTCCAAAACGCCGCTGCTCGTCTGGTTAGCGGCACGCCCCGTCGAGAACACATTACTCCTGTCTTGAGAGAGCTCCACTGGCTTCGAGTCAGTGAGCGTATCGACTTCAAGATTGCTGTGCTCGTGTGGAAGTGCATCCACGGTCGTGCCCCGGCGTACTTGAGTGATCTCTGTCGTCCG
>Ga0209149_1002291_pt1 | contig 10614 bp, 2 predicted proteins | sample WorMetTyACAVOLI2_FD_187423 | JGI IMG/M metagenome (GOLD analysis project Ga0209149, IMG submission 187423) | Marine gutless worms symbiont microbial communities from Max Planck institute for Marine Microbiology, Germany - Olavius algarvensis... ...
AAAAAAAAAAACCGCTACAGCCGCGACTGTATGAACGTAGTGTAAGACATACCAGACTGGCATTGACATAAGATATCGCTTCATGTCCTCGCTGCCGGACTTGAGAGCTGTGTGAAACTGATCCATCGTGCTCGCGTTGAAGTACGGGCCATGGCGCCCGGTTATCAGCACAAGATCCAGCGGACTTTCAAGGTTGTGGTCACTGAACTTCAGCGACATGGTGCAGTAGGCCACTTCAGGCTGCTCATGGCGTTCTGCATGACACCGATACAAACGGATAATTTAAGCATTTCATACGGTACAAGTAATTAGCTAGATAAAATTAATTATAAATTACTGTCTTAATATATCAAACTGAACAACACCAGTTCCCAAACAAGATCCACTAGCAGTAGTGGTTGCAAGGAAGTGTTCTTACTATATGTGCAATACAGTCTGATTATGGTTCGTAGAAACATCTGCTACTGGAGTTCATAGTTATGTGCGTACTAATCTTGTGTATAATGTGCAGCTGTCACAGCATCTAGTTTTGTCATACTGTTCGCTATATCTAATTATAATTATAATTAACTCTTTAGACGGCAAAGGTAATTATAGTGCCACATAAACAATATGAAGTTGGTAGAGTGATAGACAGACTGGGAGGGACCGCAACCCGCCCAGTCCCCTCCTCGCTGTCCAACATGTAATAGCCAACCCATTAACGGCCAGTGTACCAATTGCCGTATTGCTGTATAATGGTCCATTACTCTGCATTTTAGTGTGCCCGTTAAAGGGTTAATTATGAAACAAACTACGCTAATTACTGAGTTAATTATATGTGGATAATTTCCTAATTTATAATTACAACGAGTTAATAAATTTTGCAAAATAATTCTAATCTAATTAATTAGAAAACTTTTAATCAGTCCCAGCTTTGCATTATATAATAATTTTATGCACAAACATGTAACTACCAATTTACCAATGTCAATTTACCAACTACCAACTACCTTTACCAATGTCGTGTCAAAATTGTTGTCTGACGTAAATACGTACAAAATAATTAATAAATTAGTTAATAATATTTTTTGCTTGCTTAAAGTATAAATGTCAGTGTTACATTTTCGAACGTATATGCTCATGCAAACAAAACAAGAAGATCAGCTGCCGCAGAGAGACCGCGCAGTGCTTCTATCACGGAATATTTCGCTAAGTCTTTCAAGGTCACTTAAGGTCACTGAAAATGATAGCATTCGAAAGCTTGGATACGGTTTCCTATTTACATCCCATAGTAACTCCGAAATAAAGCAAAATATTGGCCGATTTTTCGTAACCTCCCTGGATTCGCGCCCCAGTTAAAATGGTCTCAGTCGGAGTATTGCCATATCATTTGGTATGGAAAAACTAGACTGGTGTGGCTACCGATGGAAAAAAAACTATGACGATATTTTTTGAGTTTGACGCGCAGATGGACAGACAGACAGGCGGACAGACATCTTGCGATAGCACAGTCCGCGCTATGCATAGCATCGCGCGGTAAAAATTGTCCGAAAACCTGGAAAGTGGGAATGTTTGACGCGGACGGCGAAGACACGGCCGGGCGTGAAGAAGTCGTTGGCGGTAACTTTGTCGGTATAGTCGGCGATGACGGCGAACCCAGTCGCAACGACTGCGCTGCCGTTATCAGTCTTGGACGCGTCGTCAGCATCAGCAGCTGTAGACTTGTCAGCTGCCGGACCGTTCTCAGTTACATCACGTAGAGTACGGCTGTTGCCTAGCAACGATCGACCGTCCGTCTTCGACGACTTGGAACTCGCCGCGTTCTTGGTTCGACGGCACAACACAGATCAGCCGTACAGCGGATACATCATTTTATTTCAGTAAAACAGCAGACATGAGAGAAAGAACAAACATAAATATGAGACAAATGAATAACTGTATACTGAGGTACAGAAAGCCTGCTGCCAGCACTTACATCTGACCTAGTTAGAGAGAGAGAGAGCAATATTACAAAAAGCAACAGAAACTAAAACACACTAAACAAACTAAAAACTACGAAAAAAATCTACTACACATAATCATACACATTAAATGATTTGTAAGAATGTATTTCCACGTCGCCCCAAGTATTGTTTTCGATCGCCTGCTTGTTACGACGTTTCTTTGTAATTTTGGTTGTAACCGGAACAACTACACGGGAGTGACGGGACGCAGGAAACGACTATAGCTATCATCACCAAACTTACACAGTAGAGCAGCAATGGCTCTCCGATCATGCCATTACAGCGTGAACGGAAAAATGAGAAAAGGAGCCGTTTTATTTTCTTCATAGTTTCTACAAAATTTTAGCCAATTTACATCAAAATTTCAAACAATATAGCTGATGGAATGATGAATTTACATATCTGAAAATAAATTGTCTTCCTGTTAAATATTTTTTGTTAGCAGCGATGTAAAAATGGCGTTAGTAAAAGTGCCATTACAGCAACGGAATTTACCAATGAAGATCAAAATTTAAGTAAATGCTCGTAAATAAATAAAAAGTATGAAGCAAACTGCTTTCCTGACACCACAAAGAGTTCTAGCGGATTAAACACTTAATAGAGAAAACGACTCATGTTCTGGTTGTGGTCGACTACACACTGCCCACCCAATTGCAAAGATCAGCAGAGTTAAAGATCTTGCACTGATTTTTATTGATCAGTGTATTTAGCCTATCAAGTCTTCGTTTTCTGTCAAAAAGTATCTCAAACAATCGTTTTGCTACATTTTTTACTCACTCGCAGCCGTTTAATGAGATGTTCATCTTTAGTAATAAATCCCGTTGCTGTAGCGACACTTTTACTAACGTCCTTTTTACATCGCTGCTAACAGAGAATATTTAACGAAAAGACTAATCATTTTCAGATATTCAAATTCAGCATTTCCTCGGCTATAGTATCTGAAATTTTCATTTAAATTAGCTAACAATTGCAGAAGATATGAAGAAAATTTATTGGGCTCCTTTTTCCGTTTACGGTGTAGTTCGCCAGGTGAAAATTTAATCACGATGCAGGTTTGCTGTTACTGGAACCAGTTGTTGAACTTATTTTTTTACATTGTTTCGTTTAAAATTCGTTTAAGAAAGACTGTTAAACCAAAACCGGTGTACACTGACAGCTGAAACGTTTGTTTATCTAGCAACAGTTGAATCATAAAATTGCTCTCCTTCGACGAAACAGTTTTAGCGACGCTTTTGTCCCGACGCCTGTTGCAACGTTGCTCTAAAATGTCTAACTTAGAATTAATGAACTGTGGTGCAAAATAATCGGTTCTATTAATCAAATTATTTTCCCGATTATAAGCAACTGTTTATGGTTTTATTGCTGCAACACTGTTATTTATAGCCTGCGACAAACGGGCTGTCAGGGCGATTGACGGCCATCAATGACCGCCGTGAAGCAGGCCCATAATAAAGGGCCTGACAGCACTGTAATGCATTGTTTCCATCATCACGTAGGTATTCTGTAATGCAACGCAACGCAACGCGTTTACCGTTCGACAAAAACATCGCGAAGAAAGTTGGTAACGTAAGAGCTTACGTCAGCCAGCGCAGAAGTTCTCAAGTGCCGTCGGCGTGCCGGCGGAATTGCGGTGCGTTACGGAATCCTTAGGTACTGACGGAAACTACGCGTAAACTACCCCAGATGGGTCTGAGGGAACCCAGCTCGCTCGAAGGTTTTTTACATGTACTCCAGTATGCCTCTTCCGGCACCTCTTCCAGCACTTGAAACTGCGTTTGCTCCTCCCTGATCCACCTCTGCCTCACTCAACTGTTAACTTCCTACTCGCCGAAACCAGTTAGAAAGAATTCTGTTAGCCGCTGCGGACGAGCTAACGTTAGGAAATTTCAAATTCAGGAACACGTAAACGAAAATAACCTTGAATGCAGTCTGCTGATTCTGCTGGCGCAATTTCAGTTCTGGTTCTCCGAATTCAGCTTTGATGATGCCCTCAGCGCGACCCAGATACGTCATAGACGCGTCATCGAGGCGAGGAGCTGACGTCGACGATGACGCATTGTTGGGCGCTGTAATAAAAAACAAGACATTCAGCCATCGCCGACACAGCGCGCCGCAACACATGCATTTAATGGTACAAGCACACTCACTCACATATGCTGAATAACTTAAACATTGGCTCCTGAAAACGCAACGTACATGTATGGACGGTGTGTTTCCGGTGCATTTCATTCATTCAAGTTCATTCCTGGTTATTGAAACTGATTTTTGTATTAGTAAACAGTAGTAACTTCGGTCGAATTTTGCACTATTTCCGACACTAAGAAACCGCTACCGCCAACAGATCGGGTATCTGCAACTCCAGTCTCATTAAGGGCCTCGCTCGGACTGAACCCCTACGAATTGTCACGTGAAATTCGATATTTAGAAAAGCTCAGCTGTCGCACATCACTATAGAAAACTGACTATTCTTATCATCATCATCATTAGTTTCTGTGTGTCATCACACAGATACGACCGATAACGTCGGTTCTATCAAATGCCGCAGTATATGAATAAGTTCTTTGTACGAACGACAGGCATCAGATTGTGAGCTTTGTAACATAACGTACAGCTGGTAGCCGCGTGGCACACTTTACGTACCTCAAGAAATAACAGTGTCAGGTTAGGTCGTTATTATGTGTACAACATAATAAAAGGAAAGAGTAACCCTTTAATGGGCACAGGTAATTATAGTGCCACATCGAAAAAATATAAAGTTGTACACTGGCCGTTGATGGGTGGGCTGTTACATTTGGTACAGCGAGGCGGGGCTGCAGCCCGCCCAGGCCCCTCCTCGCTGTACCAAAATAACAGCCCACCCATCAAAGGTCAGTGTACCAATCACCGTAATGCTGTATAGTGTTCCGTTGCTGTGTGGTTTTAATATGAGTAAGAGTATTTACAAGGCGCAATAATCAAAAAAGACACGATGTGCCGATGTGCCCGTTAAAGAGTTAACACAAGCAATTCAGAATTAACAAATCAGTGCGGATTACCGCAACGTAGCAACACTTTGAAAGAGGCGCAGTTAACTCGTTATCGCATGACAGGACTAGTACAAGTAGCTCTGCTGTCGCAAAGAGGCCGCGCGATGCTTCGTGTCTGTCAGTAACTTCAATAGTACAATACATCGAGCGCAAGTTCCGCTTCAGATTTGCGTACAAATAAATTCTGTTCTCTTCTCTTCGTCGTGGTCGTGCATCCTGCAGGCTGTGATAAATACAGCTTCACTGCTGCGTCGCCGTCAGTGCGGCAAAATGTACGGTGGATTGTCGCACCTTGTTGTTCGCAGGTCCAGCACGTCATCGATCGATAGCCAGCTATATCGCCTACGAATAGTATCGCGCGGCAATAAGCAAGACAGTTGATTGACACACGCTAACACGATTACTCGACACAGTAATAATAGCATGTACCTTAAGACCTGGTCACATCTACGATACGGCTACGATACGAGCTACAAGAAGGCTACAACAAGGGACTGATAATTATGTTTCTTGATTCCTCGAAGCGTGTCGTTGCCAGTGCGTGTGGCGCATGAGTCTCGAGCGACACTCGAACGAGTATCGTAGATGTGACCAGAACTTTAGTGGCCGACACACGACTTTACACACACACACACACAGAGCGAATAGGTTCTTTCTTAACGGCACAGTCTCGTACACAACAATTGGCCTACAGAACTCGGCGCAACATCGGTAATATTGCACACACATGTGAACACGCATTTATAACAATCAGTAACAAGCCTGCAGTGTTGTCGTCGACCTGAACGACTGTGAGATTAATTATCGGCAACTCGAGTACAAACAGACGACGAATAAAAACGACGAACAGTGTAACGTAACCGCCATTATAGGCCTACATATAGTGTAATATGCCGTGCTCATAACAATACTCTCTTTAAGACAAAAAAAAACTGTCCAACAGTAATGCGTAACTTGTAGTCATCGTCGGAAGAGAAATTCCTCTGCTCAGTGCTCACATTGCGGTATCAACTACGGTAGTATAAATAACGTAGCAGTTGTCCAAACCGACCATCAACGTCACTTTCTGAACACAAGTGGTTCCATTTACAAGTGTAGGGTGACTCAAAAACTAAAAACATTATCTGACAGCTCACATTTTAAAACGCCTACATCTATTTGCACGATCTTTGTAAACTAATTTCGATAAAACTGACCTTGTTATTAATTAATTAATTAATTTGTTTATTTTTCGGCCAATGCCAACAATTAAGACTTTTTGGGAAAAAAATCAGCATCAAACGGGCCACACATTTTTTTTTAATTTTTGGGCAACCCTGCAGTTTAGCGTCATTATGCGTGGGCGTAGGCCTAACTCTATTGCGTTGCGTTTCTTCTCCTGCTGCTTTTAAACGTCAACTTAAGACATTTTTATACAATTACGCTTTTAATTCACATTGTTAGGCGCCCTTGTTGTGTTTCGGCACTTACGTCGCCCTAATCTCGACTTTTTAGATAGATAGATAGAACTCAGCAAAATTATGGTACGGCAGTGTAAACTGCAATCGGTCTTGTGTCTACGTCTGTCTGTCTGTCTTTTAGCAATGTAATGTTCACTAATTTTATACACAAAACTTGCGACGTTGTTTTATACAGTGAACATTTCGAGATTTTTCAATCAGTTCTAGCGCCTTGTTTGATATAGTCAAAGAAGAAAGGTAACTGTCATGTTGGGTCGAGTGGGTTCAAAATATCCGGTTTGACGGGCAGTTAACCTCGTCGCATCGTCTCGTGACGGAGTTCATCTCGCCATGTCGAAGACGGCCGAGAAGGTGTAGTTTTAGTTCTGTGCTTTTCTTTGTTTTTTGTTTCTTTATTTCGTTACGTGTTAGCAATATTTCGAGGAAACTGTTAGAGCTGTCATCGTGAAACTATTAAAGCAGACGACCTGTGGTCCTGGAAGCATGCTGTTAAACTGTGCCAAACTGGACAAAATCCACATCACCGGGCAAAAAAGCCCCGAAGTACTGATAACGCCACCTAGCGAGTGTTTATAAAGCGCTTGTTTTAGAATAAGTCTCTTGAAATATCTGCACATTATTGGATGACAACATTTAGCTCACCTTGTGCTGAACTTGACGACTGTTCAGTCTCTTTGCCTAGCGCCAGCTGCCATATCCCAGCTGCCATCTTCGACAAAGACTCGTTCTCAGCATCAGCGACGACGTTCAGCTGCCCCAACTGCTTCCGTCCTCGCTTCGGCATTTCTTCTTCGTCCGAATACTCTTGACTGTCGCTTTCAGACAAACTGGGTTCTGTATCAGGTCGCGTCATCACATGGTAGAGTTTATCGATGTACTCTCTATCGACGCTCTGACTGTTTCTTCTCACAGGCGTCTCAGCCTGACTACTTTCATGTTGAGGCTGATAACTTGTTTCTTCAGCATTTCCTGAATAATTCAAATCTCTAGCTGATAACGTCCAGTTTGACTGATGATCTCCAGTTTTCCACGTGTGTGATAATTCATCTGGTTTTCTACTCCCGATAGACGGAGTTTTGCCAAGCGAACTAGTCCAATAATCGACTATGAAAGTTTTAGCTGCAGCGTTCATTGGCAGGTACGATCCCGGATGTTCGCTATACTCACTCGCTTGGCTGTCGCTGTCGAAAGGCGTTGCTGCGCCGCTGTTTAATTCTGGTTTCGCCAAGGACATACTGTTTTCTATGGGTGCTCTTTTCTTCTCGACTTTCACTCCCGGCTCTGGAGCTGGTTCATCGTTCTGTATAATCATATCGCCTGATGCGAAACCCATATCTGGCTTATGATCAATTTCAGGGACGTTTTCTACAGGACGGAACCATTCGGGTTGCTCAATCTTCCAGTTCTCAGACTTGTTCGCTTGCAAGTCGATGCTTTGTTTAGGTGTTCCTGCTCTACGTGCAGTCGGACTCCCAGATTTTAACAGCTGATTTGGGTTCATTTCTTCGTATGGTTCGAGACAAACTTGAATAGCTTTCTCGCTGAAATCAGATTCTGTCTGGACAGATTCTTCGGACGTGAAATTCTTGTGTTTGCCAGCATAAATATATGGTCGTTCTGAAGTCGGACGTGAGACTGGGGTGACACTGGAAGCAACAGCACCCGCAGCTAACGGATTATCTCCGCAGCCGCTACTGCTGGGGGATGTGCTGACACGTTTTGTTGATGAAATTCGATTCACATCTTCAGCGAAGTTATGTGAGCAGTTTTTCTCATCCAGCTGTTCTTCATCAGTGTGTGCACTATCACCGTGACCTCCGTCGCTAGAGGTAAGACTTTCCGAAGATCTCAGTTCACTTGACACTTTTTCCTGTCTCTTTCTTTTCTCATACTGTAGACAGATCTTCATCAGGAGAGGTTCGTCGACGACCACCAAGTCATCTATCTGAGCGAAGCGACGTTCGAGCTGCGAGTCAAACGTTTCTTTGTCGGTCGACGGGTTGGCATACACACGTGAAACTCGAGCTCTCTTGACTTCCTCTTCCTCTTCTGCTGCTGCTTCTTCTTTTTCTTCTTCCAGCTGTGCGTTGTCTGCAACATCCCTACTGTGCGACGACGTCCCGGAATGTCTTTTTGTTGGAGTCTTATTCACATTCCCAGCGAAAACATGCGAGATCGTTTCCTCATCTAGCTGTCCCCTTGAAGCTCTGACAGCTGGCGCATATGGTTCAACCTCTACAGGAGTTGAATTCAATTGTTCTTCTTCGCTATCGCGATATTCAAGACTTTCAGATGTCGAAACGCTCAATGATCGTCGGGATCCAGTGTTCATTGTTCGATCAAGTCTTTCTGTCTGAACATTAGTTGGTGACTCCCAGGAATCGAAACTATTATCGGACGAGTGGTGGGCGTTGTCCTTCGATCTTTCCATGATGTTGACCGTTAGTCCTGATGTTGACTGACCAGTAACGTTTGCAGTAACGTAGAAGTTGTCCAAGCCGATCATGAACGTCACTTTCTGAACGCAAGTCGTTCCATCTTCCGACGTGGAAGATGATGAGTAAGAGCGTGAATTCGGCCTGGAAAATGGCTTACCAGCGCTGCGTATCTCCGGACAAATTCCATCGCGGTTGGAAGTCAATTCTGTACAGTGTTCGGTAACTGGAACAAAGTTGATTTGTTCGGTATAGTGCCAGACGGACGACAAGGACGTGACGTAAGAACGTCGTATAACCGAAGAGTTGCCGGAAAACACACAAATCGATGACATAGGCGATAGAGTTAGACTCGCCTTTCGGTGACCTCACTGGGCTTCGCGGCGGAACGCAGTTGATCTCAGTCACGTGACTCTGCAGGCCGCCGTATTTCACTGCATGACGTCACTTCCGGGCCCAGTGTAAACACAATTTACAGGTAACCGTACAGCCTACATGGGGCTTTAGTCTCAATGAGCGGGACATAACGCGAACACGGTTTTCGAAAGTAATCCGTTTACTCGATGGTCGGTGCAAGTAAACGACGCTAGGCTATTCGCCACGTGTTCAAGGCGCACAACAAGTCGATAAACCTTGCGAAAACATGGTCGAACATGTAGCACGTGACGCTATTGATTATAAGTGATGCACAAACCAACGCTGTCAACTTGGCGAAGCAAACGACCAGCGTACTGCGCACTTGTCGAATACAATAATGCGTACAGCAGAGCGTCGCGACTGACGTTTGACGAAGCACATGACAGCGTAGAACCAGACAAGCAGGCCACAGAGGCGGATACAATACTCTCATGTAGAAGCCTGGCAGGCAGCTGAGAACCGCAGCAGTTAAAGGACGTTTACAAACTACAGGTGTCAACGCTGCGTAGATCACACGGTGCGGCTAAAAATGTACCCATGCAGACAAAAACTGCAATTTCTGAAAAACAATATGATATTTTGTTGCGAAATTTTTCTTGATTATTTGCAAGTTTTGTGTCCATTCATCTTATAATTTAGTTTACAAAACTGTTTCAATTTCTGCAGAAATGACAGGAAGTGAAATATAAAGCACGCTTTTTGCAAGTCGCCAACTAGCACGTGACTAGCAATACAGATCATCTGCTGAAGATGTACAGCGACTAAAACTGTATTTTGTGAGAAATGACTCAATGGGTCACTTTGTCTTTCGCTGAGACCAAAGTCTGAGACCTTGGTCTGAGACCAAAAAACCGGTCTAAGACCTAATTAATGCAAAAACTCAAGTGATGCTAAGTTTTGGTCTTAGAGTTTAGTCTCAGACCAAACCTTAATTTGAACTCGGTCTAAAACCAGGTTTTAGCCGTTCAGATTTAAGTTTGGTCTCAGACCAAGGTCTCAGACTTTGGTCTCAGCGAAAGATAGTGACCCAATATTTCTGCATTATGTATTCTGGCTAGCTACTTGCAAAAAAATCGCATTCTGTGTTTCAGTTCCTGCTGTTTTTGTACACAATAAACAGATTTTCACAAAAATTTGTACTGTTAACGCGGATACCCGTATATAGACAAGAAGCCCAGCTGGTGCTGGGATAGCCAACCGTCCGTTGGTATTTTGGGGATTTTTTTTAAATTTTCGCCAGCAACACTCCAACATGGTCCGTCGAGAACCAGCTTAATTTGTGGGCCACAAA
>Ga0209149_1002292_pt1 | contig 10607 bp, 4 predicted proteins | sample WorMetTyACAVOLI2_FD_187423 | JGI IMG/M metagenome (GOLD analysis project Ga0209149, IMG submission 187423) | Marine gutless worms symbiont microbial communities from Max Planck institute for Marine Microbiology, Germany - Olavius algarvensis... ...
AGTCGGTCGACGGCAACAAAATGCTCGGCAGCTATGTCACAACCTGCACTGGCTACCTGTTTACTCTAGGACGGATTTTAAACTGGCAACTTTGTGTTTTAAATCACACGTCATGCGACAACCGGATGGCAGTAACCTTAAATACGAACCTTCACGTTTTCTGCGATCATCGACACAACATCTTTTTTCTGTACCATTTTGTAACACTGTGCAGGCAAACATCGTTTTTCGGTAGCTGCCCCGCTAGTTTGGAACAGTTTGTCATTAGGTCTTAAAACTGCTAATTCTTTACCGGTCTTTAAGAATAACTTAAAGACTTTCTTATTCCGCCGGGAATTTAAGTAGCCTATGCCACCGAGCGACTCTGATTACAGGTCTTAGTACCTGATTTTGGCGCTATAAAAATTTTATTATTAGTATTAGTATTATTTATCAGATTATCAACATTGGTAGAGCGCCCAATGCATGCAGCGGTCGCCCGTTCTGTCGTTGTCCAACACGTTTTTAATGACGGCTTTCATGTGCCGAAAGCCAAGAGAATTTTAGTATCATATTAATTCTAACAACTAATCGTATTATCATGTCTGTCGATTTATGAGCGATAACCCAAATATAGAAGATTGTTTATCTACTATATTTGGATAACCCATGATTACGCTGAACTGCGGCCAATACTAATCAACCAAGTGTGGCACGTTTATGGGCGCCACGTGAAGGCCCCCGCCGCTAGCATAAATTTCACGTGAGGGTGTGAAGCTTTTCACGGGGGAGGGGGTAAAACATATGGGGCACCTGTGGTCCGGTTGGGGCAGCAGCGCTGTGGCCGCTGCAGGGCCAGGCAGGCCAGTGCCCGACAAGTACGCGTTTCAGGCAACAGACAGACGAACGAACAGACGAAGAGACAAACAGGACATCTCCATCCCGTAAAGCCGCCGCTTTTTGCGAGGGGGACTTAATAACACAATATTTAAAATTAACTGGGCTACAGCAGAGCTAACGAACTGCTGCAAGTGGGCAACTGGGCGCAGGCAGCAGCGTGGTTGGGGGTTGTCGTGCATCATTGGTATGTAGGTCGCGCTCGCTCGCATCCGGAACTGGAAGACGTCCAACAGCGATCATCATTCGGTGTCGGCAGCGCCGGTCCGCCTGCCGGCCAGTCACATATAGAATGATGTATCGGTGCGCGCAAGCTGTGCGCCGGCGATGGTCCGGCCGGTGACGCAGTGATGCGAAGAAATGAAAGAATTCGGCGCGACAGCGACCAGCGGACCACCCAGCATGCCGGAGTGTCGATGACAGATGGAGTTGGACACGGTCGTCACCAGCAGCGGCAGCCGCTGAAACCGACGTCGCTTGATGCAATACAGAAACAGTTCCGCTCCAACTTCGCCATGCATTCCCATTGCGATAATAGATCAGTATTTCCTACGTAAACGGTGCGGTCGAGTTTCGCCTGGCGACGCCGTGCGCATAAACGCGGTAATTGCCAGTACGACGTGACGACGTATCGTGTGAGCGCCGTGCCAGCGACTCAGTCCATCCTCATCAGCAGCGTCGCTACTCGCCATCATTCAAGCAGTATCGACTAACGCTATCAAATTAACCTTAGCGCCCCGAGGGTTGGAACGCGATCGACGCATCTGCTTTCTTTCGCGATGGATACTGCCATCAACTGCCTCGGTAGATTTACTCTACTCACACTTGTACGTCTTTCACGGCGTGCTTGTCCTGTTATCACTGGACGCAGTAGTGCTGTCCCGACGCTTGGAGGAGGGAATACGGACATTTCCGCTGGACATATTCGCCGGGCATTTCCCCCTCCCGGACAATTCCCCTGCCACTTTTACATAGTGTATCCCCTTTCATTACCACCATCGGCCAATCTACAACAGAAAGCGATCTAAGGTCTACCGTTAACGTGTACAAAACGGATAGCAGTAGATCGGTTAGGGTCAGGAATACGGATTAGTGCCAGTGTCAGTTTTCATAAAATCACCGCCTCATGGGTCCGCTAGGGTCAGGACCTCGCGTCGTGGGTCGTTAGGATCACGAGTATGGGTTGGTGTCAGTTTTCAAATTTTCGTTTTAACAGCCGGGGGAATGTCCGAGGTGGGGAGGGAAATTGTCCGGCGGGGGAATGTCCTACGCTCCGGAGAAGTGTCATTACGGTAATAGTTCCTATGTTGTTCGCCAGATGGACCTAGTCGACTGTCGATCGTAGTCGTCGAGATTGAATGCTGACCAGTGAGTGATATACAGCGCACGGCGCACGTCGACGAAGATTGGCACTGCGAACGCGGCCGCACTCGAACCACTCACTTAATGCTCCACTGACGACGATTTCCGAATATTGGCGAACCTCTCTGTCTCGGCGCATGCTGCTTGAATGGAACGCTGGGCTTAGCGTAGATTTTGTCTATCCATCCATAAAAATGACTGAGAGCGACGCGACTTGACTTCACTCATCTCCATTCCATGTTAGCTCCTGTATCAGGCGACTAAATGGGCCTACAAAAGCTGATAATAAGTGTAAGGGTCATCATAAAGGCGAAAACATATTGTTATATGGAGAAATGTATGCGATTATGAAAACGTGACCCATCAGATTTTAACCGACTAAGTTACTAACGTGGCCTGTCTCCATACAGATAAACGAATTTCCTTGTTACACAAAGGAAGAGTTTCCAACCATTAAGATATAACGGGCCTGTCTGTGCTGATGTTGTCCTATTCAGAATGAGTTGAAATGTTGAATAACACCAATTATTTTGTATATTGCAGATCCATAATCACAAGGACACGTAAAGTATAGGTATTGGGTCGTATCGTTTACAATTATTACGCGCGTAAGTTTAATTAACTGGTTTATCACTCTGTATAACCACTTTTTGCTTTACTGATTCGGCAAATGTGTAATTTTTACATCTTTATTAATTACGTTTATCGTTTGTCACGGTGGCGTTGCGGGTTCACTTTGACGTGTGGGTTCCACTAGTTCGGTAGAGTAATAAACACGACTTTACAGTTATTTACATTTATTATGTACACTCCACACGGGTCATCACACATCACATCGAAAACCATGGTCAATAACGGTTTATGTTATGTGGATAAATGTTTTTGCATGCATGCAAAAACATTTATCCACATAACATAAACCGTTATCGAGCGTTGTTGTCATGTTGACAAAGCGTGTTTCAAGGCTCTGAGGATATGTGACCGAGAATGCTGTTGGTTTCGTCGCAGTGTATCGATTGTGCTCGAGACACTGAGACGCTGACGCGGGTGATACTGTACGCGGGACGGAGAGCGTGACAGATTATGCAGTCGACGATGCAGACAGCTCGCATTGTGCTCATGCAAATAGCGTCTTAAGGGCCGACGATGACAACGCCGCCGACGGCATCAATCGTCACGGCTGCGCGCCTTCCAATCCCACAGAAGGTTCGTGATACATTCGCCAGAAACCAAAGCCAAAGTATAGATTGAAGGCATGCCATACGCACCGCGCCGAAGTGACCGAAAAGTGGTATAACTTACGGAAGGTTTCTCAAGGGTGGCTGGGCGGAACTTCACCAAACTGGAGGTGAAGGTAGTCAAACTATCTCTTGAGGACAAATTTGTTTTAGAATTTCGAAAAGTTGTCCCGTTTCTGCACAAAGGCCGCCGACAGACGGACTGCTGACGTAAATGGGTTAAATGTTGTTTTGCCCCCTAAAATCTTATAAGAGACACGAAATTAAAAAAAGCTCCACGTAGTTTTCTACGCACACCAGTCATACATCTTGAGCTTCGGTTTGGGCCGTTTGGCGATGATGGGTTCAGCGGTCTTTCCAGAAAGTGTTCTGAAGAATAAAAAAACGTAAGTTCGGTAAAACATAAATCGGTGCCTAACTGACTGGCAGTTGTGTCCACGATGATCAATGCAAAAAGAGTTAACACTTTAAATGCCGGTCACGTAAGGTCGGTGACATTTATCTGCTGTAGAACTGAAGCATGGTCCTATTGTGCAGAAAAGATGCCGTAAAATGCCGCGAGACTGCATGACGCTCGATTAGTTATTGTCGTTAATACGGGCGCCATGACTGGCACCAGTTACGGCATCGTGTGTCATGGTCATCAGAGTGACACGGTCGAGGAAAGCAGGACACACGGACCACGATGCTGCTGAAGCAACTTATCCCGTATGCACACACTGCCGCTGTGGTCCTTCATCACACGGAAGTTAAAGTCACTCGACACAAGCCCAATGAATATTAATGCGTATTCGCCATTGTCGGCCTCCTTAATCGCTGTTAAGACTGCTAGTGCTCGGATCACTGTGCATTTACCAGACAGCGATCGCTCGTTCTGTCGTCATCCGACCTCTTTGTTGGTGTTAGAATGTCAACTTCTTGAACAAGAATGTAAACGGCTAGCATACATAAGCATCAAGTGACTGCATTGTTTTGTTTACTAAAAGATCCTTATTGCATATTCGCATTATTTACCTCCGACAACGGACGGAGGAGGTATATGTTTTCGCCCGCGTTCGTTTGTCTGTATGTCTGTCTGTGTGCAAGAGTACTCAAAAACGAGTGCATGGATTTGGATGAAATGTTGCGTGTCGACAGATGTCGGGACATGGACGAACTGATTAACTTTTGAGCCCGATCCAGATCATACTCCGGATGCCGGATCCGGATTGCTTTCTCCCATAGGATATGCACTGCAACGCGGAATATTATTTATTACGTCGGGAAAATCCGTATTGGGCGCTCGTCGCAGCAGCGACGCGTGGTTTTGAGGCGACGAAACACCGTTGTCGGAGGTAAATGCGCTCTACCGAGTGCACTTCTAGTTATAACTTATTACTGATGCGAATGTTTTAGTCTCCTTGTTGTTCAGACATCAAACGATTATTGAACACAGCGATGTAGTGTTGTCGTTCGGCGATGTAGAGCTGGCAAGCCAAACAATTACAGGGTGGCCCCAAAAAAAAGTAAGCCCTTACTGGTTTATGAACAAGTTTTAATAAAATATGCCAATAAAGCTAATTTTGGTTGAATTTGAGTGTCACGCAAGCCATCTTAGGACCTCAGGTGTAGAACTGTCTTCCTCCTGAACTGCGTACACCAGACATCACGCTGTCGAGTGTCAACGTTCAATTTGTAACTGTTACACAGCACAATTGCAGCTTTTTCGCGATCTTGCGCTATAAATGTACTTAATAATAATAATAATAACATACATACCGAGGGTATAAAAAATATATAAAAAATTATTATAATAATATATTAAACTATTAGTAAATATTTCATTGATTAAAATTTTTTATATGACGTCGTGCTTGGTCATGAGTAAAATAATACAAACTGTACTAGACGATGTTGACTCATCCCAATTTGTGCTAATGCCTATCATAAACATCGGGTGTGGAACTGTACTCCTTCTTCCTTCTTATCAATAAACTAGAAGGGCACTCGCTAAAGCGCATTTACCTCCGACAAAGGTCTTCCGACGGATCAGTGAATAAAACCATTTTAAAACCACGGCTCGCTCTAGCAGCGCGCCGCCAATACGTATACGCGAAATTTCCCCGACGTAAAATTCCGCGTAGCAGCGCAGCTCGCTAGCAGCCTAGGCAAGGCTGCAAAGTTTTGTAGCTCATACGATATCGGAGAAAGCAATCCGGTTCCGGCATCCGGACTATGATCCGGATCGGGCTCAAAAGTTAATCAGTTCGTCAATGTTCCGACATCTGTCGACACGCAATATTTCATCCAAATCCATGCACGTGTTTTTGAGTAATCTTGCTAACAGACAGACAGACAGGCAAACACGGTCATAACTGCATCCGCATGGTTTGATGCATTAAGACGTTTTGTAAAGTATTTGAAAAAATATTTAAATACCCATATTTCTCAAAGTATTTAAATAGTATTAAAAAATCGATTTATACTGAGTATTTAAATACTTTGACCAAATACTTTTTTTGTGCCGCCATGATGATGATGATGATGATGATTTGGTATTTAAATACATATAGTGTTCAGAAAGACCATAGAGATACTAATATAAAATTTCTAGAGGCAATTCCATAGATAGCCAGCGTTACGACGAATGTCAACAAAATTACTATTCCAAAAATGGCGGACACTTCGAAAGACGAGCTGCTATTGCCTATTGGGCGGAGGAATACGCCACTTTACAGCAACGTCGCAGTATCATGCGCACAGAAAACAAGTTCCTGCTTACATAAGTAATATTGTTTAAACGCGCTAATTTTCGGAAATATTTCGATTGCTTGCGCGAACGAATATTTAATTGCAGCAATGTATTAATGTCAAGTTAAAGGTAAAGTTCGTGATCGAATATCAGGCGGTTATCTCCGAGATACTACTTATCTACGGACGCCATTATTTGGGATGATTCCGGTGGTGACACTTTCTGCCAAAAGTGCGAAGGCTGTGTAACTGAATCGAACATATGCCACATGATACGATTGCAAGCACTCATAACTGACGTACCGCACGGTGAACCGAAAGTTAAAACGAAAAACAAAAATAAATGAAACTGGTGAACATAAAGAAATCATTAAAAAACTGCAAAGGCAGCATGATGAGCATCAGACAATCGTAAACACAGCGTGCTTGAGAAACGTCGTCGTGAGTGCGAGTCTTGCGACAAGGTCACAGACACCGGTTCGTTAGTTCACGCAGGAACAACGATGACGAATAATAGATGGGCAGCTGTAAACGTTTACGACGTTCTTTGCACGGCCGTATCCATTGTACCACGGCGCTACCGCGCAACCAGCAGGCGTGAGCAGATAGGCAGACCGCAGTCAATAGCCGCAACGACCATGTCGACACTGCGACTGCGTGCTCATCTGATGCGCGCCGCAGGACGCTGCGGCTGCCGACCTGGCTGCGACCTCGCTTGTAAACCACCGTGATGCTACGCGCAGTCATGCTACAGGGTGGCCCGTAAAAAAGTAAGCCCCGCCTTTTTGCTTTTACGTTGTTAATAAATCATATTCGTGTTTGAGAAAACACTAGTACTTTATATATCACATCGTTTATTATTCATTACCTCCGACAGAGGACGTGCATGTAAAAACATGTACGACCATGTTATTTTAACATTGGCTTACTTATGTCATGCACTCTGCCTATGCTCGAGTGTCAATATTTGTAATATTGGTGACGTGTGGTGTAACTGGTGTTTAGGCATGAATGATAATTATTATACTTAAAGACGCAAAAAGCATTTGGTATTTGGTATTTGAAATACCACATACCATCTCCATACATAGTTGCTCTACGTCAGACCCGGTTAGTATCCGGATGGGTGACCGTCTGTGGACGGGTAAACCATCTCGGTATGTAACCAGCCAGCTAGGTCGACTCAGTCTTCTAGACTTCTACCCTCTGTGGGACGCCGGGACGGTAAAATGAGTATCAGCTTTCGGGCTGAGTAATAATAAATGGCGATGGTGGGTGTAGTTTCTGGCAGCCTGTACAGGCGGACTCACAGCCTAAGTCGCCTGGCTTAGTCTTAAGTCGGCGGCCGCTTGGCGCCATTCTTCATTCATCAAATGAACCGGGTGAACTCTCACAATGGCTCTGCCATGATGACAGCACCATAAACATTGTCGTGATTATTATTATTATTATTATTATTATTATTATCTCCAAAAAAGTATTTGAGAAAGTATTTAAATACCCAAAAATTAACATGTATTTGGTATTTTATTTAAATACCAATTTTGAGTATTTGACACAACACTGGTTCAGTTACGCTGTCAGTGACACAATATAGCCAGCCATTCGTTCGTTCAGCAGTTAACTGATAGAAATAATCTGCAACAACAACAACAATGATAATAATAGTAATAATAAATTTCTTCTTTTTGTGTCCGTTCGGCGTGTCAACTGGATGCTTTTGTACAACTCGTTTGCTGTCAACGATACGAATTAATCGCCCATCCAGCGTTCGTTCTTAACTCCAGTTTTCTGAGTCTTTGGGAATCAATACACACGATAACAACGACGACGACAACGACAACAACAGTAGCATTAATAATAAAAAATAACTAGAAAATGAACCCAGCGACACAGAATAATTCATAAGTTTACCGACTGACATTGAACCCTCCAACAACGACCTCGGCTTTGACCTCTGATCTTGACGTGCGAGCTCATTCGAGATTTTTTTAAAAGTATGAATTTGTTAGCCCCAGCCATATCAGTCAATTTCTCATTAAATTCTTCTTTTTTCACTTGTCAGCTCAACTTTCTCACCAATCTCACCATGCATTACGCATTCACAGTGGACTACTGGATTGTTTTTGGATAGGCTCGCCGGTGTATTTTTTAAAGTTTATTGTTATTTTTCTGTTTTGATTCCGTGCGGTAGACTAAGTTTAATAAGGCGCACGTTAAATATTTCGTATCGTGTCGTGTCGTACCTTGCTCTGACTTCGTAGTTGTTGCAACGGCACAGGCTTATTTAATATTTAATATTTTTTATCATTAAACCGCGGCGCCCGGCCACTGGCGTATAATGCGCTGTGCAACAGCGCGGACAGTAGTGCGGACGAGATTAGGTTTGGCAATGAAGTCTCGCATTGACACCGACGACATTTGTCACAATGTGCCTTGCCAGCTGACAGTTCCGCCAACGTCGTCGTATCAAACAGGAAATCACGTGACCGGCCGGTGTCACGTGATGTCCCTATGCCGTCCGCCATTACTTCTTGTTAACCCCGAGGGACTGGAGCTGAGACGTGCGTCACGACGGTCAATATTGGTGATGCTGACGTGACGCAGCAATACGGCATACCGGTACTGCTCGTAATGACGTGATGACCACGGGACTCCGGTCTCACCTGCACTGTGCAGACTTGGCAACAGCTCTGATGTTAGCAGCAGGAAAGGTAAAAAAGGTAAAGGTCTGGACACTTGCTATAGCGCCGTTTACAGACTCGTTACCAAAGTCGTATGGCTGCTAAGCATCGAAGTCAGGTCAGGTTATTAGGTTTAACGCCGCTTTCCATAGCTAAGATGATCAGCTTCGAAGTATAACCAGATTCATATTTACGTAAACATATATTCAACTTTTAAAATGTGTTTTTGGCTTACAATGACAGAGGAAATATACAAGAACTTCAAGAAGCTCTGCTGTCGCAAAGAGGCCGCGCGATGCTTCGTGCCTGTATAGCTTCAATACAAAACGTCGAGCGCAGTCTTTTATTATTAGTTGTTTCGGCTTCAGATATACCACTGCGTACAATTAAGTTCTTTTCTGTTCTCTTCTGTTCGGCGTATTCGTTCATGCTGCAGGCCGTCACAAACGAACATTCAATGGTGCGTCGCCGACTGTGCGATCTACACTGCATGGTCGTCGGTAACTGTTTTTGTCACTTCGTAGTTCGCACGTCCAGCAATCGATCGCTAGCCAGTGGTGCGTGGCCGACTGTGTCATATACTCTGCTTCGTCGTCGGTAAATGTTTTTGGCACTTCGCACGTCCAGCAATCTTCGATAGCCAGCAATTAGACCAGAATCGCGATTTCTGCCTATACCCCACCTGCATTCGACGCCACCCCGTTTGGTATGGGAAAACTAGAACGGTGTGGCTACCCGACGGTGAAAAAATTTCTAAGATATGTTATTCATTTTGACATGATCCACGCACGTGACAGACAGACGTACAGACGGACACCGCGTGACGGCTATAGCCGCGCTTATGCATAGCATCGCGCGGCAAAAATCGTTATTTTATCTTTGAATTTCGAAATTAAATTTAGTACATATTTATAATGTAGAAGTTTACATGAAAATGTTTACACTGTGTTATAACTATTGTAATATTCAGTAATATTTTAATGACGTTTTTTTAATTTTCAGCCATTCACCAGGTGCAAAGGTAATTATAGCACCCAGCAGTGGAGCTGAACCCAAGACCCGCGGGTGGAATAACACCGTAACAGCGTAAAGTAGAGTGCATTAACATACCTCAGTATTCGACAGAATGTGCAAAATAAAATGTGGAAAATAAAACGTAAAATGCGAGATTACACTGCACAGAATGAATGTTCAGACTTTGATAGACTTTGATGCATATCGGCGGTTCGTGGCCACAAGGCCGTAGCCAGGATTTTCGTTCGGGGGGATAGCCCTTCCCTTTCCCTCCCCTCTCGTCACCCCTCCCCTCGCCTCTCCTTTTCCCTCCCCCTTCCGGGGGCCCTCCCCCATTAAGTAAGTAAGTAAGTATGCGAATTTGTACACAGCGCCTAAGAGCAAACAGTCACTAGGCGCTGCACAACCGGTTAGAACATCACCGGAACCGGCTCTGTAAACACAACACGCCCAGAGGCGCACAACACATTACCAGCTAGGAGGTCTGGGGGAGCGCTGTAAGCTCCCCCAGCGGGGTCCGGGGCGGAGCCCCGGCCGCAAACGCATTTGTGGGCATTTTTGCGGCTCAGAAACGTATCTGCTGTCACCAAAGCTGCACTCATCCACGATATCATTTCACATCATCATCTCGACATCCTCGCTGTCACTGAAACCTGGATGCGCGCCGACCTTCCACCGGCTATAGTCGACGACATTGCCCCAC
>Ga0209149_1002293_pt1 | contig 10607 bp, 8 predicted proteins | sample WorMetTyACAVOLI2_FD_187423 | JGI IMG/M metagenome (GOLD analysis project Ga0209149, IMG submission 187423) | Marine gutless worms symbiont microbial communities from Max Planck institute for Marine Microbiology, Germany - Olavius algarvensis... ...
GCTGGCGTGCCGGGTGATCTGCCGCCGTCAAATGTCACGAGTAACAACAACACTGATGTAATGGCCACACCAGAGTTGACGTCACGTGCTGCAAAAATTGATGACAAAGGCACGACAGATGTCCGCACAGCATCTGTAGGTGAATCGTCAGCACCAGCAACTGTTGGAGGTGATGTTACTGAAGTTGCACAGTCAGCTGCCGTCACCTTGTCTGCTCCACCATCTCCTGGGTACATCAGTAAACTCACTGAAATGCTGTGTTATTCATCCACATTCACTGTAATTATTCTGAATAGTTAATGTGAACTTTTGGGCTGGATATGAATGGTTGAGTGTGTCAGATGCAGAATGGAAAGTGAGGATGTGGAGTTGTAATTACACGTTTCATTGTGCGCATCATCATGCTGACATTGAACTTGAATTAGTTTGTCGTTGCTGTATCAGGAGTTCACATCCTTATGGACAGATTGAGATTACTATTCACTACTCAGAACAGGATGGACATCTTGTTGCAGTCATTCATCAGTGCAGGTAAACCGCTTTGATTGCAGGTGTTTGTAAGGTAAGCCATTAAAATATTTTGTTATTTCTAGTGGTGGGATGGGTACCCGGCGACTACCCGGTTCCGGCCGGGTATTGGACTACCCGGACCCGGCCGGGTATTACGTCAAAATGTGGCCAGATCTGAGTAACCTGAGCAACTCGATCTCATAAGTGCAATGGCGACAGGAAGTGTCGTCTGCGTTGCTGTTGCATAACGACGAGGAACCAATGAGTGACAGCTCTGCTTTAGTGAGCACGACGAGTGTTGCAAGTAGGCCTATACAGCCATCAGTAATCACTTTTGATCTCGCCGTAGAGCAGTGGCGTCGCCAGACGCCGGCCTGAGCAACTTGATCTCGCACAGTCTTACTCACCGTGGGACCTGTAAGTAAATGCAATGGCAACGTGAAGCCTGAGAATGCTGAAATGTTGCTGTTCTTAAAGCATATCTTGGACTTTTATTTATATTGACTGAGGTAGTCTCGTTTGTGCATGTAGTATGCTTTTGAATTTTTGAAAATTTTTCAATTATCGCATTTTAATATAAATGAGGGTGTGCCTGTCTGGTGCCTTGTATATGTTTTAGTGACTTTTACTATCATGCGAGACGTCATTTCCTTAAACAGCTGCGGGGTAGGGGGGGTACCACATAAAAAAGCAATGTCACACGTCACATGTTACCTACCCGGATCCGGCAACTACCCGGATCCCGCCAGGTAGTAACGACCAGGTACCCGGATCCGGTACCCGGCGAAATTCCCTACCCGTCTTACCTCTAGTTATTTCTGATAAATAACAATTAATTGGTGAACTGGTCTGTAAGATCTATAAACTGATTAATGTTTGCTTACATTTTTATGATTCTTATCTGATAAATTTCCAGTTGGCACTTGAAAACAAAAGACATATTTTATATATCTCTAGTTGTAGACTATGGCATTTAAAAAAAAGAGAGATTAAAATGTTATTAATTTTTAAAATGAACTGCTTGCTGTGAATTCAAGTTTGTGTGTTTTTCAGGGATTTGATACCATGTGATAAGGACAATTTGGCAGATCCATATGTGAGAATATACGTGATGCCGGACCATTCAAGTAAAACAAAAAGAAAGACGAAATTAGCGAAGAACACTCTGAATCCTGTATTTGATGAGACGTAAGGATACATTTAGTTGTACAAACCGATTGTAATTAAGCTGCCAGTTTCAAGACTTCATTGACAATATGTATATTTCTGGCTGTTCATATGATGATGTGCATTTTGTAAAAACAAAATAAAGTTTGAAAGTACATCACTGTATTGTTTTGATTCATTTATATGGAAGTTTATTAGCAACGTGCAATTTGTATTGTGTTGGTAGACTCTGCAGTTTCTGTAGACTAGTTTTTACCGTGCGATGCTATGCAAAGCACGGTCTGTGCTGTCATGCGGTGCCCATCTGTCTGTCTGTCACGTTCGTGGATCATGTCATAACGAATAAACATATCTTCGAAATTTTTTCACCATCGGATAGCCACTCCATTCTGGTTTTTTCATACCAAACGGGGTGGCGATATTCTGACGGGAACCCCCCTAACGGGGGCGTCGAATGCAGGTGGGATAGGCAAAAAACACGATTCCGGACGTATAGCTGGCTGTATTGGACATGTGTGTATTGGTGCTTACAACATTTCTACCACGTAACGCTGATTAGAGTATTTCTTGGTCAGTTCCATATCAGTTTGCACCAAACTCACACGCAGTATTCTAATGAGGGACCGCAACACTGGAACACAGCCGAATTTAAAAAAAAACGCTTTCTGAATGTGGAATTTTGTCGCCGAAAATCGGTTGTTCTCACTTTTCTTCGCTGTGTGAGCAACAAATTTGCAGCTGTCAAAAATCAATAAATAACCTCACGCCCACTTAGGACATGCCCTCTCTTGAACTTAAGCAACATAGAAATTAAATACGTTGCGCGATACATACTTAGCGTAGCATTAAGAATGAGTGACGTCAGTGGTGGGTGAGTCAACATTGATATCGGAACTATGAATGCATTTAGTTGTAAAGCAGAATTTAGTTGTAAAATCACAGCAAGATGATAGTATCAAAAGTGGAATAGTAATTCGTAACTTGTGTTTTGAACTTCTTGTCTACGTTTTCTGACAAAACGTCCTGCAATACCTCAACAACTTTACAAAACAGCATCGCGCGGTTTGTCAGCGATAGATGAGCTTCTTGTTTATTTCACTAGTGTGAACTTTGCACAAAAGTCACCCACAGTGAACTGGAAAAGCAGTATCCAGTAGAGTTAGTGGCTTCTCTGCAAAAAAAGCCATCAACTGTATTGTTTTTGCCACGCGATGCTATGCATAAGCGCGGCCTTTGCCATCATGCGGTGTCTGTCCGTCTGTTCTTCTGTCTGTATGTCTGTCACGTTCGTGGATTATGTCAAAACGAATAAACATATCTTCGAAATTTTTTCACCACCTGGTAGCCACACTATTCTAGTTTTTTCGTACCAAATGGGGTGGCAATATTCCGACGGGAACCCCTCTAATGGGGCATCAAATGCAGGTGGTGTAGGCAGAAATCGTGATTCTGAGCCTATATCTGGCTTTAATGCCTGCTGTTAACGCTGCAAGAAGCCAGTTGTTGTCAACAGAGTCGCCGGTAGAGCACGGCCAGTGTACCGCTAGTTGTGACACATCGCTGGTAGTAAGCGGCGGTGTTTTGCGAGAGAAGACGACGAAATGCCTCAATGTTACGCCAAAGACAACAGAACAGCGCATTTAACTGCACGCAGTGATAAATCTGTAGCCTACGTAACTGATAGTAAAAGACTCTACTCGACGTTTTGTACCGTTGAAGCTAACTACTGACAGACAAGAAGCATCGCGCGGCCTCTTTGCGATAGCAGAGCTACTTGTTATTTCCTGGTTTTGCATTTCCTGAAAATGTTTGACAGCTGAACTGCATGTAGTAATTTTATTTCGTATCACTGTAAATGATCTTATTTGTTCGTGTAGTTTTGAGTGGCCTATGACGTTCACTGAGGCACAGTCTGGAGCTCTGGACATTGCGGTAAAAAATGACGTTAGACTGTTCTCTAAAAGCCGCACTGAGATGGGTCGAGTTGTCCTTAGACTGTCAGATCTCGCAGATATCAGCAAGCCTACAATGGCATGGTATGATGGTTTAATTTTATTACCAGCAGAACATGCCGACATTTTGTTTATTCAGTAGTTTTTGCCCCACAGGTTGAATTTAATGTGAAATTGGTGTGATGAGCGGTTAGCTCCTCTACACCAGATTTCAAATTCATCGGTGCAGAAGTGTGGGATTGCAGCCCCATAACCAAAATTTGGAATTTTGCCCATAAATTTGCCCCGGGTGGAATTGCTTGCACGATTTTTGTGAAATTCTCAGCATTTGTGAACATCTAGGCAGACTTCATGTTTTTAATTTGGTCACTTTCAGTACACATACAACCAAGTTATAAGCATTAGTCCTCGATCGGGGCATTTTCTGACAAAATTTCAATTATTCGTAGCGGAAAACTATTAATCAGATCCCAAAAAAGTTTGAGGGTACGAAAATGGGATGGATGTCTTCTATCATGATGACAAGTTTAGTGGGGATCGTACGTCACACGCCGGCTGTAGATGAAAAAATGATGTTTTAGTTGGTTTTTTTGGTTTATCCATCATGCTTGGAACACTGTAGCTTGTGTTAATGGAATCACTGTTAAGCAGTGTGATTTTCGAAACAATTTTGGTGCCTTTGTGTAGGAGAAGGTTTCTAGTTGTGCACCTGTATTCAAGTTTTTCTGCACCTGCCCCTATGAAAAAGTGCCAAATTTTGGCAGTTTGTATATCCATAATCCCATATACTTGCACTGATAATGGTAAAATTTAGCGTGCTGGCCTCCTTTATGTTAAATTTCATAAGAATTGTACACCAGATTTACTCTTAGAGACAAATTCATACCAAAAATTTCAAATTTTGACAACTTCGGGGCTATAATCCCACACCCTTGCACTGATAAAGTTGAAATGTAGCAAGGGAAAGCCAACCCTGCATCCCCTCCTTTGTGACATACTTCATGTTTATTGGTCAGTGGCATAAGAATTATAGCTCCCAAAACATAAAAATTTGGAGTTTTGCTTTTAAATTTGTCTGTAAGGTGCAAATCATTTGCATGTTTCTGACAAAATTTGATACACTGATTGTCTATAGCAAGGACTATCCGTATATGATAACAAATGACCTCCAAACCCAGCGTGGTGTATCGGTAGTTTAGAATACGTTTAGAATACATTAAAATGGACATAAATGTTTCCTCAACCACTTCTAAACATTACGCAAACATTTATCGCTAGTTTAAATCTAAATGTTTGGATTTAAACTAGCGATGCTTATGTAAGATTTAGAAGTGGTTAAGAAAATGTTTAACTAAAAATAAATGTTTGGTAACACATTCCTAACCTATTGTGAAGACAATCTAGACATTTAGTTGAAACGTTTGTAAACGCTGGGAAGGGATGTAGTTTGTCTTTTGGCCCGTGTTTCTGAAATAGTCATACACTAACAGAGTTTGTGTTATTTGCCGTCATCCATGCTGAAATGGTGTCACTGTTACAGCTGTAGAAATTAGATATTCTATAACAGCATGTCACTTTAGTATATAGCAAAATTTGTATAGCTTTAGCAGAATAAATGTTCAATTGCACGTCTTGCCAGTATGGCCTTAGAGGTAATACTCTGTGATTTCTGTTTTACCGAGAGATGCCTTTTGTGTCGAGATTGTATAATATTGCTGTTTACAAGTGAGCTTTTTCTGTCTTTTATTATCATCAGTTGTGGATGGTGCGTTGTTATGCAGGTACGATCTGTCAGGTGTTGAGTGAAGATACAGGATGATGCTGGCTGTTGGAGGCATTGCTTTATTCTAAATAGATCTTTAGTTGCATTTGCTTAACATGTTGCACGAAAGAATTTTTTTTCCGTTGTTGTTTTGATAAGTGATCTTTTGTGGGAATGTTGTGGTTGCTGTTTTGTTTGCTGTTTGTTTCATGTGTGATATATTGCCTGGTAGTTGTTGCAATTGTTTTAGTTGAATTGATGTTTTCACATGTCTTTATTTTGATTGATGATCGTTGAAGTGGTAGATCTCATTACCTGAGATGTGGAATATATTGACTCAGTCTATTGGGCATTAAGAAGGATGTTAAAGATTCTGTTTCAAATCCTTAAGGGGCATCTGCTAACGCGGGTTAATCTGGAAGTGATCATTAAAATGGTTTTGTTATTGTCGGTTAAATTTGGACTCGACGAATCATATTACTTTAGGTAACAGTACTATGAGAATAATGTGACATCAAAATGATGTTGATCACTTGTGGCTGTTTTCTGCGCTTCAATGCAGATTGCTTTACCCTTTAATGGGCACTGGCAGTTATAGTGCCAGATCAAATAATATGAAGTTGGTACACTGGCTGTTGATGGGTGGGCTGTTACATTTGGTACAGCAAGGAGGGGACTGGACAGGGCCGCAGCCTGCCCAGGCCCCTCCTCACTGTACTAAATGTAACAGCCCACCCATCAATGGCCAGTGTACCAATCACATATTGCTGTATAATGGTCCATTGCTGTGCGGTTTTAATGTGCCTGTTAAAGGGTTAATTGGAAACACAGGTTGAATCTGTACAACATAATATAACAGGTACATGCTTTTGAACATTCTTATGAAACAGTTCTGAATGTGTTTATATTCACCATGTTCTTCTTGATGATTGATGCTATGTAGTTGTGCTTCATTGAATGTTAGCCTGCATTTTTTATGTAGCGCTCAGGCCGTTAGACTTTGTTTTGATGCAGTAATGCCAGCCTAATGCCAAAGTGCCATTGTTAGTGTTATTGTGATATTTGTCAATGATCTGATATATTCTGAGATGTAAACTTCATTGCTTGTTCACTCACATTTGGTACAGTTTGTTCTGTGATCATCATTTACTATATTTTCCACTATCAGAAAACCATTTAATATGGTAGACTGATAGTGTGATGGTACATCATATCATACATATCTCCTATACATAACACATACATATATTGTGAAATATTCTTTGCTTCACAAGTTTTTTACCTAAATGTCTACACATGTTTGAAATGTTACGCCTATGAGTTGTGTAATTTTTACTGCACATTGTTATATGATGCATGGTATATGCTGTGGCAATTCTATCCGTCCATCTGGCTGTCTGTCACACTCATGGTGTGTCTCAGAACATTTGAGCTTATTATCACACACTGTTTTCACACTACAGAGATACGTTTCCTAGTTTTCTCGTGCCAAATATTTGAAAAAATATAATGCCCTTATTTTTGACAAATATGTGGCTACATCTTGAGACTGATACTTAAAATGATAATGATCCATATTTTTGTTAGGATGTCAAATGTATGTGTATGTTATTCGTTAGCTCGTTATTAGTCAGACTTTATTGGTGATTGGTTATTGTATGTCAGATTGGTATCAGTTGCATGCGATAAAATGCTCAGCATTAGTAACTCATCAGTAATGCACATTTTTGACAATTTTAATATTTTATTGTTAGATTTTTGCTCGAGGCCTAATTAAATGCTCAATCTCGATGTGTAGCAGTTTAAAATTGTTTGTATTATTGTGAAGTAGACATTTCTACAGGCCGCTTTTAACCACATAGTGACTGCTTTGATTGATAGCACATGCTTTACAATTGCTGTTTCACTTGCTTTTATGTAGCTCACCACTTATCATGTTTTTGCATGCTTCATTACAGAAAATATATGATTTATATGGTGGCGATTGGTGGTTTACATTTGTACTGTTCTTGGGTTTTATTAGTTTCCAAACAGGACCACCTACTTATAAAAGTGATGTGCACAGATTATCAGTTTTCAGCCAATGCACACTTAAAGATGAATAGGTTATTTGATGTGATTGTTACTTCTTTTTGATTTTTAAAAAATTTACTTATTTAAATTGTTTAGTTGTTATTTTCAAGTAGTGTACTGTATTGCAGGGTTGTTAATATTGCATTATTGGTGCTTCTGCCAATAGCATCTCGATACTTTTTGATTATCTGTGCAAGTGTTGGCAATTCTTTATACCGCACTATCGAAATAAGTATTGGATATACATGTAGCCATATTTTCTGGCAATATTTGATGCCGATATTTTTGTTAAACTCCATTTTTATCGCTCGTCAGCACACTGACGTGCGATATTGATATAGCAATTCTCTCCGTCTGTCTGTCTGTCCGTCCATCCGTCCGTCCGTCTGTAACATTCCGGTATCAGATGAAAACGGATTAACATACATTTTCACTGTACGGTTGCCCAATCATTCTAGTTTTATCAGCATCAAACACCTTCACGAAATTCCGATGGGATCACCCCCTGCGGGGGTGATAAATACAGGTTGGGTATAAAAATTTCACAATTTTCTACCAATAACTCGCAATATCTCGCAGACGATACAAGATAGCGCCATAGTTACTATGGAAGGCAAATAGGAACTCGTATGCAATCTATCAAATGGTGCCATTTCCAGTGACCTTGAACGAACCCTAACCCTGTTTTCAAGGTCACAGCACTCTTTAACGCTAAATATCTCACAAACGGCTACATATACGATACGGTCATAGTTACTATAGAAGGTGAATAAGAAACCGCACCTAAGCTTTCGAATGACACCAGTTTCAGTGACCTTGAGTGACCTCTAACCCAGATTTCAAGGTCATGATAATATTCAACGTCAAATAACTCTACTAATAGTATGTCGTGTATGATCTATCCAATGGTTCCATTTGTGACCTTGAGTGACCTTAACCTAGATTTCAAGGTCACGGTGTAATATTTAGGCCTATAGATGCTCTCAACATATCGTGTGCGCAGCTGACGCGAGATCTGTTTGCGATAGCTAAGTTCTTGTTGTTGTTCAGTCTAGCCATTTTCTCGTCGGTGGACAGCAAACATTCTGAGATGACGATATCCATGCATGGCTATCACTTGCATGCTGCAACTGATAGAATAGCATTCATATCAAGCATGTCAGTGTTCAGTTGTCGTTGCGTTACATTTTTCCCATTTAAGTGAATACTGAATGAGTATACTGACATGTGATAGGCACATATATGCTAATTTACCAGTAACTGTAACTAGTAATGTTGTGTGACATAACTGTAGAGTGATTGGCTGAGAAGGTCGTCTTTGACATGACGTATAATGTCTTTAGTGGGATGTCAAACCCTACTATGATTATATCTACGCGTAACTGTAAGATATAAACTAGATTTACAATACAACAACGATAAACATATCAGTAATTAATGTTCAGTTGAGTTCATAGTTCGCTTAACATAACAGGATGCTGACATCAGTCCCAGACATTAAATTATACTTGCAAAAACTAAGCAACAAAGCAATTTGTGAAATTTATTTACTTTTGAATTGTAATTTTATAAAGTGGCAAATTATTGCCGGAACAGTGCAGTGTGTAGGGCGTAATGATTTCTTTATGGATTATGTAGCATCCATGATAGATGTATGTCTGTATGTGATGCAGAACTTTCAGGTTTGGGGTATCGGTTTCCAATATCACACATAACTCGATGGTTATAGGGAATTAATCCCAAAATCCAGGTATCCCGGAGCTTATTTCAATCCCATAATTATGATTATAACTCGTGTTCGTGCTCGTTTTGGCCCTGGAGGTAATGAATGAAGAAGCACAGCCTCTGGGACTCACCATCAACTGGGCAAAGACCAAGATTCAAACCACCGATATAACTGTACCACGTGGCTCCACAGTCCAAGTTGGTGGAAGCAATGTGGAGGTTGTTGATACCTTTACATATCTATTCTTGGTTGTCAACTTCACAGCTCAGGTGGAAGCGAGCATGAAGTTAATAGACGCATTTCCATCTCCCGCAACTGTATGCAGATGTTGGACAGGCACATTTGGGGGTCCATGATCTCAGTGAGTACCAAACTTCGGCTCTACAACGTTTATACCGGAATGTAATAGACCAGAACTCGGTGAGTGACGACCAGCGTTGCGAACTGTGCGGGCAGCTTTCGACTGAACACGTTGAATGCTATCCAGATTTTGTTCACTAATTCCAACCATCAGTGAGTTACAGTAATCCAACCGGGAACCAATGATCGAACACGCTATCGTGTTTGCGACGTCTGACGTTAAAGACGGCCGAATGTGGCGTAGTGCGCGCAGGTGGAAGTTACAGTTCCTGACTGTGTCTCGCACATGCTGATCAATTGATACCATCAATCACTCTATTCTTTTTCAAAAATTGCAAATTCTTGACCTACTATACCTAGCATTACATTGTGGATCTGTAATTTTCTCACTGGACGAACTCAGTCAGTCTCCTGTGGTGATGTTCTCTCCAACTGGAAACCCATTACTGCTAGCATAATGCAAAGACCTCAAACCTCTCTCAGTTCACAATACTATTTTGAAGTATGATGATGATACTTCTCTCCTTGTTCCACAGAACTCTTCTGTTACCCTGCAAAGCAGCAGCAGAGTTAACTTTATTTGCCATGAGAAAAATATACATGTGTATAGCCTACAAATGTAAAGAATAGGCGGGCTGCCAGAAAGGAATACATGTAATCCATCGTGCTGGCCGCCCATGATAACTAATAATAGTGACAATATTACCAATAAAGCACAAAATAGAACATAAAAGCACAAACACAAAAATACAGTGTTAAAAAAGAACAAAATAGGACAAATGAAAAACACAAAAATCAGTTCAGCCGTGCAATATAATGTATAGTGAAAATGCCATATCAGAAGTGTTTAATTAAGAGTTTGTGTACGTAAATATATTTTGAGGAGACTGGTGAACTTTTTGGTAGAATTGCAGTAGGCCTACTTTAAGTAACTAGGTAATTCATTCCATAACTTTGGGCCCTTATATTTAATAGACTTAAGGCCAATTGTGGTACTGCAGCTGTCAATATGTAGGCTGTTCCTCCCACGGGTGTTATGATGATAAAGGGAGTTATT
>Ga0209149_1002294_pt1 | contig 10607 bp, 7 predicted proteins | sample WorMetTyACAVOLI2_FD_187423 | JGI IMG/M metagenome (GOLD analysis project Ga0209149, IMG submission 187423) | Marine gutless worms symbiont microbial communities from Max Planck institute for Marine Microbiology, Germany - Olavius algarvensis... ...
AATTATAGAGTTACGTCGGTTCGGTAGCGGATAGGTCTTGAGATCACTAACATAAAATTAAAGTCATTTGTAACGAGCGGGTCTAGCCCACCGTTGTATGTGACAGTGAAGAACTGGTTAAACGCCTGGACGTCGATTGCAGTGCTCGCAGGGACGCTGCCACGACCAAGCAGCCCGTCCACGATACACCACAGCTGTCGAGGGTCGGACGCGTTAGCCTCTATCTTACTGGACCAAAAGTCAGTACACTAGGTGGCGTCCAGTGGGCGCAGGGCCCCCTAATGTAAATTTGGGACCTCTGATACCTCGGAAACTACTAGAGCTAGAAGTTGAATTTAAAAATACCATTAGATATGGTAAAGTACCCGCTTACGGCACTTAGGGTACAAAAATTATTATATTATACGAAACAGCATGAGGACTGCCGCCATATTGATTTTTGACAAATGTCTATCTCCGAGACAGACTACGGCTAACAACTGCAAGACGGCTTTCAGCCTACATGTCGTCGACAGCGCTAGCGACGACTACAACTTCTAGTTAGTTTTGTAACAGTTTTCTGACATAATACCCTTGGACAGGTTTCTGGTTGCTAAATCGACTTTCAAAGGTCACTCAAGATCACTGGCAATGACACAATTTGATGACTTCCACTTGTGTTCCATAGTAAATTTTAGTAATGACCGCCGTATCTTGTATTGTCTCATATTTCATGCAATATTGGAAAATTACAAATTTTTCATGCCCTACCTCTGTCTAAAGCCAAGGCTAAACATGACTCAGTCGGAATTTCATCATAAGTTCAACACGAGAAAACTTGAACAATGAGGCTACCCGTGGTTTAGCCATGATGACACAATACTAGACTGTGACACATAAACAGACGGATGGACAGACAAGACAGACAGAATCACTGTAACATAGACGACGCTTGGATAGTGTCGCACGGTAAGTTGACAAATACAAAACTGATGAAAGTTACCTGAGACAACAGAACGCGAAGCTGCAACACAACACGACTCAGCCATTCGAGACAAATGGATTTGAGCTTCAGAAAGGTTGACAGCTCGCTGTACGGAACGATGACAGACATTGAGTAGACGTTCACATCAGCAGACACAGCTGCGACATCGACGGCATCATCGCAACTGAACACTATAGTTGCCAGTGCAACATCAGAGTCAGACGAAGCAAAGAACTTGACCTCGTCATGTGGGTCTCGGTTGACTTCTCCAGCTAGGGTGCCACGTGCAATGTAGCTGAGAACATTCTTAGCAGCAAGCCATGACGTATGACTTACAGTTGTTGTCCACACATAGACAATCCTTGGTCCGACGATGTTATCCCAGCGACACAGCACTGCACCAGCAATACAGGCACAATCAATGGCACCGCTGAGCTGCAGGATACAGCTGTCAAATCGACTGCATGGTGTCTGTGGCGAGAACGGAGTGGAAGAAGACTGAGACTGAGACTGAGCTGGTGCAAGAAACAGAAGAGGCGAGTCTCGTATCTGTTGATCACTCTCACTGGATGTGAGTGACAAGTGTAGTGAAGACGTCATGCTACAGCTGTCATTGCAACCACCACTTTGACACTGTCAAGACTTCATCAGCTGAAACAGACACCATCGAGTCTGCGTCTGCAGTAGACGTGCACACCACAGCAACCTTCAACTCCGCCTACACACTTTTCACTAGCTGCATTATCACTAATGGACATCACGACACACTGGAACTGCACTATATTAACATTACAAACAACACTTACAACCTACATACTAACTGCTGTGTTGTTACCAAATTACAACGTTCACCACAGAAATACTACAAGAATTACAATACACCGTTGTAATACACACAACCACACTGATTACAGGATTTTTAGAAAGCATTACATGGCAAATGCTCTGCTATTGAGACTGCCTTTCTGTCTGGCTGTACCAAATTAAGCTGCGGGTAAACAGAAGACCTTGCAGAGATGGTGTCTCCAGCAGCCGCACATATTCACAGCCTGAGACGGTGTTGGCGCCCAGTTGTATAGCTGGACCATGACCCTCGAGTTGCGATATGTCGCATCTCAACCCCGTCCAAAGTAACTTGGTCTTTGCAGTGTTTAACTTTAGACAAGTTTTGAGTAGGCTAGATAGAGGCATACAATCAGCGATGACGATGTTGCCCTTGAAAAGGGGACAGGGTGTTGCAAATAGTTTTAACCACACCCCCACGTTTGATGGATATGCGTCTTGCTTATGCACTTGTCAATTTTTTAAACGTGCTTCACAAAAACTGCTTCATACACACTATACGACAATATCTAACCAGGCTTTAAGACTACTGTTTTATAGCTGTATACATGTATAGCAGCAACAAACGATCGACAATTATACCGATAGACTGGCTATCTACCGTTATTGACAGAGGTAGATCAGTTAGGGTCAGGAGTACAAGTTAGTGCCACTTTTCAAACTTTCTCTTCGTTGCTACACTGTGAAACAAACAAACCTCAACCCCAATCGCTAGAGGGTAACGTACTCTTATGTTTCACGTTCCAACGTGTTACAGCTGAGCTGTAAGCTCACAACAGTTTGCACACGGGTTTGAATCCCCGTGTCGCACCGAAACGTGTTCTAATGGTCCTCGCTAAAATGGTCGCCGTTCACATACGGTAGTCTTTCCCACATTTGTACATTATTGCGGTTGCCCACCTACAGCTATCACTGATCTTAACCAAATGCTGCACTGCACATTTGACCAAATGCAGCACGTTGTTAAAATTTGCTCAAATTTTGCTAATTAATCAAATGTGTCTTACATTAATACAGCAGAGTGGATGATTATCAAGAAAAGTCTCCGCGTCCCGTGAGAGACCGGCTCAACTTCATCATGCTGAAGACTCTGAGCCGAGGCAATGGGTTGTGAACAAATTGCCCTGCTGCACAGCAGCATCGCTAACGGGATTTGAACTTATGATCTTCCGATTGCAAGTCCGATGCCCTACGCCACCGCACCATTGTAAGGCATGTTTGGTCAATCTGCATATGATTTGACCAAATGCACAATGCTTTTGGCCAATAACACTTGATGAAACAGCGCTGCCTATTCTTACAAAAGGCAAAAATATAAATACTAAATTAATTTTCTGAGTAGGGGTACGATGTCAAATCGACTGAGTTGACTGCAATGAAAAAATAAACCTTATAAATATTTTTAAAACAATAGATCTAAACCTAAAACCTACACTAAAATCACTTAAACCAATGGCGTCACAGCCTGTTGACGAGGGTGGACAAAGTCCAGGGGGCCCGAGATGCCAGCGGCTCCCGAGTATTGGTAAATATTTTTCTGTTGGCACACTGCACACAATATTCTCACATACAGCTAAGTTCGGTTTCTATTTCATTGCAGCATTTGACCCAACTCCAAAAATCTTACTTATCTGTCCTTAGTTCGTCCCCACTTGCAGTATGCCGCTGCAGCGTGGGATCCATATATGGCCAAAGATATCCAGCAACTCGAACGAGTTCAACGTCATGCTGCCCGTTTCGTCAAAACAGATTATCGTCGTACAACTTCTGTCACTGGTCTGCTCAACGAACTTGGTTGGTTGCCCTTGTTCGAACGTCGCAAACACTCTCGTTTGACGGTTTTCTACAAGGTGTTGAATAACTTTTAGGCCATTTCTCTGGATCACCTTTCAGTTTCATTACGGCATACTAGAGCCTCTAATTAAAACAAATTTATGTCATTGCCAGTTTGTACTGATCTTTTCAAACATTCATTTTTTCCTCGGACCATTACCGATTGGAACTCCCTTCCCTTAGTTGTTCGTCTTTTGCAGTCGACTCAGTCTTTCCACGGGGCTCTGCTGAACTCGGCATCCTCCAGCCGTTGCTGATCATCATGACACTCTGGCAGTAACGGGTGGTCTGCATCCAGTGCTGGATATTTCACCGAAGAACTGAATCCAGTTGATTTGTGACACCACTGATTAAAACTGCTTTATTTCTCTTTTATTAATTCAATGCATGTCGCCGCTGGCATTTGGTCAAATGAGCAGATTGACCTTATACCATCACTTTCATAGTGAATCTTTGTTTGGAACACGTAATTTCAGGGGCGCTACTGCAAACAATGATAACGGTATGGTATAGTAGTGTTTTTTTAACGTCCCACTCGACACACTATAGGTCATTTCGGAGACGACTTTACGGGTCACATAACCCAACCAACAGCATCATAGCACTGAAGGATGATGGTTAGTCAAACAATGATAACGGTATGGTATAGTAGTGTTTAACGTCCCACTCGACACACTATAGGTCATTTCGGAGACGACTTTACGGGTCACATAACCCAACCAACAGCATCATAGCACTGAAGGATGATGGTTAGTCAACCACGTCAAGGGCCAATCTCACCAGGCTCAGCTCACTGAAAGGTAAAGAGAAGGATGTAAGCAAAAAAATTTTAATACATATATAGCACCAGGAAGACCGAAGACACAGAGGTGCTCGGAAGAGAACTAAACCAAGCAAGATCAAAGCCCAATACAGTTGACTGACCTGTAAGAACTGCTCGTATCTTTGTGCACCATTATAACAGTACACAATACTGCAAGACAGAGATAGTTTTCTCTATATTCCCCTTCCTCCAGACCAACATCACATCTCAGATGTGGCCATGTGGAGGTAACGGGGACTATTGTAACAATATTAGATATTTATAATATATAGTTGTTTACATTAGAAATGCCAATAAACCATAGAATTGCACAAAAATAGCTCTATAACATGGCCCCAACTTGAAAACTTCTGAGTAGAACCTTCTTTTCGAGTTGCCAAAACAAATTATATTTTTTAGCCTTTAATTCTTTTTTTATTAAATTGGTTTCTTACAGTAGTTTTGAAACTGATAAGCTGTGAGTTTCATCGTTGGGACATCGGTTGACTTTTAGTGCTACCTGATCAATTAGTTGAGTGCTGTGATTGTTGACAAGGAGGTTATGTATTCATTATGAGTTTGTCTCTCTCTGTAAGCAGGATTGTGCAAAAAAATTATGAATGAATTTTTATGAAGTTTTTGATAGGAGTAGCCTAGTTGGCCTTGGCATGAGAAAGAGTTGGTTAGATTTTGAGATGATTTGTAGTAGTAATTTGACATACTTTGGATAATTCCTGCCATGTGCCACAGTGCTTGCTTATATTGTGGGTGTGGGCGAGACTATAGCAAATATTGCGTCAAAATGTTAAAAATAGCTAGGTGCAAGGAATTTTATCTGCACATGGCTGAAAGATGATTTTGTCTTTGCTTTTTTTACAATAAAATATGGTATAGCTTTGGCTGTGGTTTGCAGATGAGTACTATGTGTGGCCTAGTGTGGCTGATTGGGGCGATGGTGTGTCTGCTAGCTGCACCGTGGGTTCAGTTGTCCGTTAGCATTGGCAATGGGTAGCCACATAATGTTGCGTGTTGTGGATAACTGCATAAAGATGATTAGCAGTTTATTGCAGTCACTGCTACGCATTATTAAAAATGATTAGCAGTGGAGTAAATTTGAGTAGCAATCAAACACGTTAAATTGATTTCATTTTCTGCATTCTGAAAGACATGCGCATGTGTACCACTACCATAAGTACCATACTGTTACGACTTTTTGTTATTGTGAACTATTGTGATTTGCATATGCTTGCGAAACAGTCGAGCTCCTTTAGCAGGCAATACCGGATTTTATCTGTCCACTGTCCAGATCTGTGTCTACAAAACAGTCCGGTTGACTACACAATTTGTGGGCCACAAATTGTGTAGTCAACCAGACTGGTTATTTGGGTCCATTGTACACTTACAGACATACACATTTATTCTGTTCAATATCTGCAGACAGCGCAGAGTCTGCTTCCCCATCTATCGCCATCGTTCGTTCGTTCGTTCGTTTGTAAACACTGCGTTGCTAATGTTTCGTTTGTAAACACTGCGTTGCTAATGCCCCAAATCACACCGCACAACCCACGGCTACAAGTAGCCCACAGTAACTAAGGACGTGACTGGAGTACGGGCGTGTCACCAGCGAGTGGCGACGCGAACACGATGTGATTTTTATCCGCAGTAATCCAGCCTTTGATCGTTTCCAAACGTCAAAGGCAAATTGGCAGATGATAAAGCGATAATCCGTGCGTTATTTTGCATCGCTATTAGTGCGATACGAAAGTGCTGTTGCATCGCATTCGCTTGAATTTTGCAGCGCAAAATGCGATGCGATACTGCTTATCGTCAACACTGGCTGTGACATCGTTGGCTCATGGCAATAAGCTGTCACTTCCGAGATGGTAAAGCGCTGCTGGTCTCGAGTCTGACTGATGTAAGCAGTGCTATAGCAAGTGTCCAGACCTTTAGCTGTTACCTTTTACTGTCTGGTTTGTTTATCTGTACCGAGTGAATAAGGCTGATGAATATGTGGTTGTAGTTAGTGGAGGTGATGATGCAGAGTTTCAAGCAAGTGATGTGCCATAGAAAGTCTTTATCAGCATTCGTTTCTGATGGTGAACTTTGTGCAATGTATTGAGGAACATGCAGTGCAAGTGTGTGCTGTTGTAATGCCATCGTCTTCTCTCTCGGTTTCAACGATATTGATGGCTTTAATCAGCAACAGTAATGAAGCATGGAACTAAACTTCTTCGATGTGTCTTGATATTCTGAAATCACAGTAAACGTTTTACATTTTTAACAGTTTCTGAAAAACATTGTTTTCATCTTGCATGTTGATTGCTGTCGTAACTGCTTCTCTTATGAGCGTGTAAAGCTTATTGGAACGTTGGGGAAACTCCGTTGGCACTAGTACATGGCGTTGCATGCTGTTGCATATAGCAGTATTGAAAAGTTGCAGCTGTATATTAAAATTTGAATACTTATAGTTCTGTTAATACGTTAACTTGTCACAGGTCTTGTTGTTGCTTATTGTGGTTTTCATTGTATTGTTTACATACCGTATTGTCAATAGAGGCCCACACCGGCACTCCTCCCGCTGCTGACTGGAGGCGCCCGCCGGGTCGTCCACGGAGAAATTGGCTGCAGCAAGTGGAAGAAGACGTTGGCCTATCTGTTGGTGCTGCCTGGATCGCGGGCCAGGATCGTTCGATGTGGAGGACGCTACGACCCTCAGCTGGTCAAGCGCAGTAGTGAGTGAGTGAGTGAGTGTTTACATACCGATAGCTTTTTGCATGTACTGTACATAGTGTTATTAATGTAGTCATCATGTCACCGTTTACATCTGTAGATAGATACGTCTGCCAAGTGGCGTGGTTTGCTTATGTGATTTCACTTTTGGGTTCATAGAACATGCATTGTTGTGTCAAGTCAGTGCTACGATCATGCACGTTTTTTTTTGCTTTTTGTGTGGCAACGCAGCGCTGTTTATTGACAAATAGTATTGGACTATTCTATGCCACACCAGTAGACACTGGTGCCACCCTCGCTAAGTCGCCATGGCCTGTCACATTTCGTCACATACCAGGCATTCATTTTCGTGCGACTAAGTCATTGACTCCAGTCACATTTTGTGTATATTTTACTTGAGTTTGAATATTTTACGTCTACCCTTTGTATAGTTCTAGCAAATTTACACTGCAATCCAAAAAAGTCGCTGTATTTCATTTTACTGTGGTTTCTACAAATGTTGACTTATTGCTGTAATATTTGCCGCATAGTATACAGAGTTAATTTGCAACACAACAGTTATTGATTTACCCACCTTGCCTACATACTGCTGCTACACTACCTTGGAGAAAATTTAATTGTTGTTTCGGAATTAGCTCAAAAGGTTTGTCAATACAAGTGAGACAATCAAGCTGCTGCCGTGTGAAACTCCGAAGCTAATTCCTCTGGACTTATGGTCTCTGAGTAGCCTAATCGTAATCCAGTTGACTGTCGAATATCGGGCGTGATTCAGGATTGTGTGTATTGGATGCCAGTTCCAGATGTGGCCAACCTGAGGCAGCGCTTGATTAACACTTGAAATGGCTTGTCACAAAGCATTGTGGACACAGCTATTGATAAATTATCTAAGAGATGATAAGTGGAGTAAGAGACTTCAGGCTGTTGTGGATGAAAAAGGAAGCCATGTTGATCATTTGCTGTAATGTTTAGGCTCAAGTGCAGGCTGATTCCGTGGATAAACTGGTTATTCTTCAGTTTGTGCAATGGTAATGTGTAACTGTGGTTACTAAAGTTATTACATAGTACATAGGTGAAGCAGGTAAGTCAGTAAGTGTTGTATTGCAGTCTAACTACAGTATACTGTGGGCGACATATTATAGAAATTGGTTTAACGTTTGTAGAAACTGCAGTAATATGAACAAGAGAGCGCCTCACGGGGGGCCCATTCCCCGGTTAGGGGTCACCCCAGGGGTCAAAAGTTGTACCACTGAATTCCTGGGGTAGGGTTTCCTATTAGTGTTCCATAGTAACTATAGGCCTAGGATGCACCGTTTGGCCACAGTGCACGTGCGTGACAACCAACCAAGGACGTCACAACACAGCCTATCTCAATAAGCGCCTCTTTTACTAACGTAAAGTGAGGCGCTTAAAAAGGGTAACATTTTTTGGACCACAGTGTACATGTATTACCACAGCTTTATGTGACGTCAATCTGTGACTTTTGATTTTGAAATCTGAAAACTAAATTTTGATGATATAGTTTTTGGCTATCTACAAACAAATGTAATGTTTGCGTTTAACTTAAAAGCCCGTGATAGGCAAGTGGTATCTTAGCATATTTTTGAGACCTTGAATGACCTTTTAGGATCGTTGTCTATCAGTGGCTATCAGGCGGCCTGTATTAAAAATGTCATTAAATACCACGGTGTCAACCAATTTCTGTCAATGTTATTCTGCAGTAGTCTGTTGTGTTCTGGTGTGACATCTGCTCTGGCTCTTTGTTGGAGTTGTCCAAGTTATGACACTTGGCGTCAATGAGATCAACAGAAACTTCACACTTTGCTGCGGTAGTGGAACCACAAAAACCACAGTTATAGGTAGTTGTCGTTTCTGGCATGCAACTCACGATTGCGTAGCGCCATACGTCGACATAATTCTCCACAGAGGGTGGTTCTGAGCCAAATCTGCTGCTTCGGGAGCGTAAGATGGTGATGTTTCAGATCCTGTTGAATGGTGCTGAGCCATGTGATGCGGGGACGACCCAGTTGTCTTCTCCAGTCTGCCAGAGCGGAGGCCAACAGGATCCTCTTAGCATCTGCATTGTCATCCATGCGCATAATATGCCCAAATAAGGTAAGCCAGCACGACTGGATGATAGCAGTGAGGTTGGGTTGCTTCGTTAGCCTCCGTACATCATCACTCCGTACAAATTGGTACCACCTGATACCGAGCAGCATACGCAGACACCACTGGTCGAGTGCATCAATCTTACGTGCTCCGTCTTAGACATCGCCCAGCAGTCCGAACCATACAGGAATATTGGTAAGATGGTAGTGGAAGATTTTTAGTCTGTTCTCCTGCCTTTACTAATGGTACCTAAATCCCCCGTAGCATTCCGTCTCTATACTTTTTTCCTTTATGTTTTTACTTGGTTTGCTAATAAATTGTCTGTGTGTATGTATTATGTGTTTGGCTTGTTGTGGTTGCAAGGCTGTATGATGTGGCTTATTCATATGTGTATTATTGCATCTGGACTGTGCTTATTTTTCCGCTGTGTGCAGCATTTAACCATTTCAGCCGCCATTTATGACACTGCTGTGAGTTTCAGGTTCTTCTTTACACAAAGTGGGTTCTGTCATTGTAGTAGTCAGAACATAGTGAAGATGTTGCTTCCTTGCTGTGCTAACTCATTTTTACCTGTATACTGCATGTGGTAATACTGCTGTTTGCTAGTTGTAATTCACCATGTTGGTGCTGTGTATGATATCGCTGTGAATTATGACTTTGACGTTGGTTTCAGTGAGGAAGTAAAGTATTAGTCATTGACAGTTAGCCATGACCGTGTTCATTGCTAGCAGTGTGTGTGATGCATCGGCCAAATGTAACATATTTGCATGTGCTGATTGTCCAGTTATGGTGCCTGTATATTGATGTGGTGATACGTAGTGATATAAATTGGGCTGCAGTTCTAACAGTTTATGAAGCAGTATTCATTTTGGACAGTTTATGTTATTGTTGTGCTGAAATTCACTAAATATTCAAGATTGATAATTCTGTATCTAAACTTGTACCGTAAAGTCTCGCATACAATACACACTCGTGCATAATACACAAGGCGACTTTTCATTGCTGTTGATGTGGAAAATAGAAGTTCACGTGTATAATACGCACTGGCTTCTTCTGACGAACAGCGCAAAGTGTGGGTGGTCTTCGTCTCTCTAGTTCTGTCTCCAGCTCTCTTTTCCAGATGTTCTTTGGTTGCCATTTTTCTGTGTGACCTTCTTGTGGTGCTTGTTTCTCTGTCATCAGCGTGTGTTTAAGTCAGTTCTGTGTTTTTTAGCTGGTTCAGTACGGATTCCTTGGCACTTTTCCGCCGTAATATTTTTATTAGCTATTTTGTCTGGATGGTGTATGTTTTGCAATCTTTCATAAACATTTTCAATTTGTCTATCGTCC
>Ga0209149_1002295_pt1 | contig 10606 bp, 3 predicted proteins | sample WorMetTyACAVOLI2_FD_187423 | JGI IMG/M metagenome (GOLD analysis project Ga0209149, IMG submission 187423) | Marine gutless worms symbiont microbial communities from Max Planck institute for Marine Microbiology, Germany - Olavius algarvensis... ...
AAGTCTGTTTTCATTGCTTACAGTGGTGTGTGTTAACATCTGTGACTTCTCTGTGTTTGTGGTTGCGATAAGCAAGCAATTTTCACCTTCCTTGTGTCTGTACAACCAGTCTAAACTGCTCCGAATGACAACACATCCCATAATGCCTTGCGCTGCAGTATCCAGATATGCCTCACAGATATGCCAGTGCCTTTTACTGATCCGAATGACAACACATCCCATAATGCCTTGCGCTGCAGTACCCAGATATGCCTTACTTGACATCGTGGTGAACACAGAAATTTAACTTGTTTGTATTTTTAAACCTTAATATAGTTTAGATTGAAGTGATTTTGACACAGAATGAGATACTGAGGTTGATGGAACTGGGGGACATCTGAGGAAGATTGGAAGGTAGTTGGGTTGGTGTTGAGGAGGATGTGATAAGTTTTATCCTATCTTGAGAGGATGTACAGGTTTGGAACAAGTGAAGAATGAAAATAAAATGGGTGGTCGGCAAACCACGTTCATATGGAAGATGGGTGTGACAGTATGCTGCATGCGTCTACATCTCAATGAATAAGTTGAGTCATGGTTTATTGTCTGTAATGCTGTGTACAGATGCGGAGGCAACGTGTGATCCGAAATGTCGCTATGAAGTCCGAAAGTGGAAGCATGGTGCATACACACTGGTACATGACACAGACCTCACAGCCTGTGAATTTGCACTCGATGCCATTTTCTTCTGCTGCTGCAAGGGTCTGTTTTTTGCTGTACATACGTACTTACTTTATGGTTACAATTGTCGAGTGACCGGTCATTATCTTTGTTGTATATTTAGTTGCCTGCGGCATCTGTTACAGGGTTCCCACTGACCTGGAAAGTCTGGGAATTTTGTTGGTTGGTCTGGGAAAAACAGCATGTATTATCAGATTGAGGAACTGTTGCTGTGATACTGTTTCAGACCAGAACCGTGATAAGTTAGTTTGGATTGAATTATTATTATTATTTTGTTATTTCTGAACTCATTGTGCCGCGTAGAAATCATAATGGCGACGGAACCGACTAAAAATTACCTAAAACTGTGGTCGTCGCATCTGAGACGGTCACGAAGTATTTTCCGAGATAGTGAGGGAATTTAATTCTTGAAACTAAGTAATGGATATCTGACATTGCCTTGGTGAGTGTCCAGGGTGCAAGAAGTTATTGCAAATCCAAAACAGCAGCATCAGTAACAAATAATCGCGCTTTGTTCTCACCAGATTTCATGCTCTCAGACATAAAATGAGTCATATGCTTAATGTGCTAGTTTCTTAACGTTGAAGTTATGTAAAAACGTTGTATCAGTTGTATATTGTGCAGTGGAGTTGTGGTTGATTTGTGGGTTGATAGGTTGGCAGAAAGATTACGGTGGTTATACTTCATACATTGCAGAAGGTGAAGATGAAGAGGTCGGTTGCTTAATTTTCCTTTCTCATCGTGATTTTTTGTCGTCCGAGTTATGCTAGAGCATGACTTAGCTACAAGAAGCGTTTCCATCCGTCACACACTGGTAGTGCCTCAAAACTAATGACAGTAGGATCATGCAGTTTTTTCTATCAGTAGTCCAGGCACTCTAGTTCTTTGAAACCAAATTTATTACCATATGTCCTAGGGGAAGGCCCTTTGCAAGGGCTTCAGAAGAAACTCGGGTGGGTAAAAATGTCAAACAATATTTTTCACTAGTAAATAGTTATATATCGGGTTATACAGTTATATATGCGGGCTTTCGATCGATACCAACTTCGATGGCCTTGTATGACCGCAACACACTACCTTATGCTGTATAGCTTTTATGGAGGTGGCTGTGTAGTAGCGAATGAAGATAGAAATGCCAGTTCATGAGACTACAGCAGACCATGATCTGTATGGTCAAGTCAACATGTGTTTTCCCATTGAATTTGGAGGTCTACAGTACTCATAAAGACAAAGATACCGCATGCAATTCGCTGGAGACTCGTAAAATACAAACTTATCTTGTGCAGAATGCAGATTACTTATTTTCTTGCTGGACATTAATTTTGCTGTGGATGCAGTAATACTGTTGCCGGTTTAGCATAGTGGTAACACATTCCGGCTGATTAATGTAGTTACTCTATACTAGGCCTGGTTAGTGCCTAGGTGGGTGACCATGTTTGGATGGGTAAACCACCTCGGCGCGGAACCAGGCACCCAGGCCTACTCAGCCTGAGCCTACCAAGGCTGAATAAGTACCCGGCGTGGGGTGGGGGAGTAAACAGGCATATCGTGTGATACACCAACCCGTATACGTGGTCTCACAGTGTTGCTGAACGCCCGGATGTCTGGTTGGCTTGTGGAGATCAGCGCCGACTTACGGGAAGCGGAGGCTCTTCGTGACGATGCGCTATACAAATACACGTACTTTATTTTTCTACTGTAATCAACACTAGTGTGATGCTCCGTCGTTTGGTGTGCTGCGTTTACAGCTGTTGACAGTTATTCCTGTGGAGAACTCGCTGGCACTGGTTTACCGCGACAAGGAAACACTGAGATTTGTCAAGCACGTCAACCACCGTGCAGCCGAGTCGGCTTACGCCACCGACTTTGTCGACTTTGCGTTCACATACTACGAATAAGGATGATTTGTTACATCCCTAAATAACTGTCTTGTCACTAACTGCAGGGTTACCACTTTTCTGTTAAACCGGGAAACCTGGAAAGTCATTGTTCAGTAAAATGCAAAAAGTCAGGGAATTTGTGTAGTCGGATAATTTCTCATAACACCACTTCTTTAATGTGCTTGTAACATGACAGTTTGGTATCGTAGATTAAATTTGTTTATTGCAAATCTCGTCATGAACATTTTGCTAATACACGATAGCTTCAAGTCCACAACCCAAACAAGTTAGAATGCAGTTAACTGAAACAAGAGGTCAAAGTAATTTGACAAAAGCGCCCATTCCCCGGTTAGGGGTCACCCCAGGGGGTCGAAAGTTGTACCATTGAATTCCTGGGGTAGGGTTTCCCATTAGTGTTCCATAGTAACTATAGGCCTAGGATGCAGTTTGGCCACAGTGCACGCGCGTGACAACCAACGACCAACCAAGCAACGACGTCACGACACAGCCTATCTCAATAAGCGCCTCTTTTACTAACGTAAAGTGAGGCGCTTAAAAATACCACATTAGAATCTGTCAGCAAATTTTGTGCATTTGTTCGATTTCATTGCTGCAAATTTTTCTGCAAAAGTCTGGGAATTTTTTCTTTCTGGAAAGTGGTAACCCTGTAACTGCCTAATGGAAGGCTTTAGTTCATAAAGATTCGAGGAGGTTTGTAGTAACTGGAAATTCAATGCAGAATATGCATATGTATAAACAGTAAACTGATTGTGACAGTAAGTTAGAGATTTCTTTAACGAATGTGGTAGCGGCTCAACCTGGTTGTGCTGTTTTTATGGGACACAAAATTTGTTGTTGTTGATGTTTTTGTTTCAACCGAGTGACTTGAGTACAGCGTGTTTTCCTCGTCATTTGTTTTGTTTTACGAAATAAACACGATGTGCCAAAAATCAGATGTTGGCTGTCAGCACAGAACATTCAGTGCTGAGGGTAATTATGTGCAGTTTTAATAGTCACGTTAATTTCATAACTTCTTGTTTACCTCCGACAAAGGAGGAGGTATATGTTTTTGCCCCGTGGCCCGTACTCGTTTGTCTGTCTGTCTGTCAGTGTGCAAGATTACTCAAAAACGCGTGCATGGATTTGGATGAAATGTTGCGTGTCGACAGATGTCTGGACTTTGACGAACTGATTAACTTTTGAGCCCGACCCGGATCATAGTCGTATGCCAGAACTGTATTCCTTCCTCCGATAGCGTATAGGCTACGGAACTTTGCAACCTTGGCTAGTTTGGCGTATTTTTCGACCACTTCCGTATCAATTTGCACCAAACTCGCACACAGTATGCTAATGAGGGACTAACGGGAGCTCAATTTTCGAAAAGCGCTTTCTAAATGTAGAATTTTGTGGCTGAAAAACAGTTACTTGTCCATTTTAGCACATTAACTGCATCTAGCCTCGATCGATCAATAACAAGCGTCCAGCCAATGATGGCTCGTTCTATATTTAGTCTATGTGTTTACATTTTTAATTAGTTCAAGCCTAATTTAAAGGATACAAACGGAAGTTTGCGGTGCAAATGTGTTCCGAAATACATTGACACTGACAATTGATGCCGTAGTCAGCAGAAAAACTGTTGTGCGTTTCTGATCTCCATGCTGATATCAGTAATGTATCTTAGTGATACAGCGACAACGGCGTTACTGTAGTCCACACGCGAGTAACCTGACAGTCATCGGAACACCTTTGTCGGAGGTACATGTGCTCTACCGAGTGCACTTCTAGTTTTGTACTGGTGAACAATAACGTGAATTACCCACACTGCTGATTTGTTGGGACTTTTCCTGCATTGAGTGGGAGGAGGTAAATGTTGCGATGCAGCGGAGACCACCCTGCGCTAAGGTAAGTGCACCACTCACCAGTCTTTGCTGATTAAGCCCTGCCCATATATGGAAAGGAATGGAATGAGTGGTGTTGAGTAGGTCATTGCTGATGTGGGTTTACAGGTCAGATGTGCTTTCTGGTATGCAGTCTACAATGAATGTAGCTAAAAGCAACAAGCCGTGGTCACAGACTGCATAAACACGAGCTGAGGGGTCATCTGATCCCATTTTGGTATAGTAGAGTTTAGCGTCCCACTTGACACATTATAGGTCATTTCGGAGACAGTTTTACGGGTCACATGACCCAACCAACAGTGTTATAGCACTGAAGGACGATGGTCAGTCAACCATGTCAAGGGCCAATACCACCAGGCTCAACTCACTAAAAAGTAAAGAAAAGGATGTAAGCAAAAAAAAAAAATTTAGTATCTATATGGCACCATTAAGACCGAAGACACAGGCGCTTGGAAGACAGAGAGCTAAACCAAGCAAGATCAAAGCCCGATACAGTCAACCGACCTGTAGGAACTGCTCGTATCTTTGTGCACCATATAATAGTACACAATACTGTAACACAGAGACAGTTTTTATTTATATTCCTGTTCCTCCAGACCACATCTCAGATGTGAGACCACATCTCAGATGTGGCCAAGTGGAGGTAAGGGGGCCTCTGATCCCCTTTTCGAGTGGGGTTCAAGGAATGCAGTGGTGTAGTCCTCACGGCCAGGCCTTGGCTTTGAGGCCATATTTTATGGCCTTGGACTTGAAGGTTAGCCGTGGCAGCTGCGTGGCCATTTTTCGGCATCACCCTCAAACTCTAGGCCCGACAACTACTGGTAAAGTAAAAAGTTTGTCGATGTCAATAATATAGTAATGATTGATGAATTAATAATAATTATGTGTAATAAATAAATGTAAATCTGTGCAAAAACGATCAAAATTTGGTTCATCACCTATCCTGTTAGGCTGTCAGACATACTACGATTTTACAGGTCACATGACCAAACCAACAGTGTCATAGCACTGATGGACAATGGTTAGTCAACGGCCAGTCCCACCAGGCTCCATTCAGTAAAAGTAAAGAATGTAATGTAGCACCATGAAGACCAAAGATAGAGAGGTGCTCGGAAAACAGAGAGCTAAACCAAACAAGATCAAAGCCGGATCCAGTCGACCGACCTGTAAGAACTGCTGGTACCATTGTGCACCATTATAATGCCATACAACACTGTAGCACAGCGACAGTTCTGTTCATATTCCCCTTCCTCCAGACCAACGTCACATCTGAGAGACGGACATCTTTCTAACGAACCGATGCAACCAAAAACAGTACCTCACTGACAGTGGTTGGTTGGCATTTAACGGCACTTTCAGCACGAAAAGGCTATATCGTGCCATGCGAAAAGTAAAAGTTTGCTAAAGATATTAATTTCAGATAAGAAGTAAAAATGCGTTGTTTAGGATATTAGTTAAAATGTGAGAGAGTTTGAAGTTGTGACAAGATGATCATGATGAAGATGAACAACTAAAAAATAACTAAAACTATAATGAAAACAACAAAACAGTTCATATGAACTGCTTTGTTTAAAGGTTAACGGACCCTCATGCAACCGCGTCTTTGTGGAGATGTACTCCTCGACATAGGCATCAATGGATACGGTCTGGCTAGCCAATTACTTGGCAAAGTAGTCCAGACAAACTAGGCTAACTGAAATAATACACAACACAAAAAAACTTAAAACAACTAAACCTAACGAAACCAAACCAACCCTGATTCAGGAACGCCTTTTACGCCATCCGGCCAGGAAACAGATTGAGACTATTCTTTAACAACAGCGCCCGGGACCCACACGGGCCTCTCACTGACAGTGACTATCACAACATTACCACTCAACAGCTGTGATCAGTTGACAAAAGATCATTTCAACAAACTGCGCTGTAATTTGCAAAACAAGTAAAACTCTGTCACTAGTGCCAAATAAATCATACACATTTACTAACGGCCGCTGTCCAAATCACACCAGTACGAGAAAGCACGTATAAATGTCGAGCTGGATCTTCTATACAACCAGTGAACAAATAAAATTGTGCATCGTTTAAACTAAGCTGTGAGGCAGAAAACTTATTATCCTTTTATTTTTGCAGTAACTTTGTCAAAATGCATTGCATTTTGATAATTTTGGCATGCAGATACTGAATTAAATTTGCAACAAAACTGCAACGACATTGCCCACCTCTCCTCGTGGCTGTTCTCACCCTACCCTGTGAAATGAAATGCAAGTCGTTTGGTCAAAACGGCCGGCAGTAACATAAGCTTTAAAAGTCTGGACAGTTACGGAGAATTGGGTCATAGCAAATGTTCAAAGCCTTTGTTTTTTGGCTATGAGACACGCGTTTGAAACAATCTCGCCATTGATAAGTCGCTTGAAGCTCTGCTGGTTGCTGCCACATTTCAGTCGGATGCCATTTCAGCTCATCAGAGTCCCTCACTGGTTTCTGATAAATGTTACTGCATTTCGGTTTTAGTCGGTGTCTCCAGGTTGTGCTGTACTGGTGTGGTTTTCATGCAGCCAGGGGTTAAAGTGAATGGTGCATAGGATTATTATTGTGATGTCTTGCTGCTCAAACAGTTGCTGCCATACACCTGGCAAGCTGCTGGCGACTTTAACTTTCCAGTGCACCACGCGTGAACAAGAGCACCGAGCTGCTGTGACACAAGACTCCGGACTTCACACCAGACATGCGGCATCCCAATAGACCAGACCTTAAACCTGTAGAGGATATGGACAGTCATTCGGGTATGCACTTATCAGAAACAGCAAAGGACGTCAAACATCACAGATAAGCTGTGATTATTAACAGACAGGTAGGCCGAGTATTTTCGTACACCTTAGACTGAAATGTAAACAAAAATGCACTATGGGCTTTTGACGCATGAATATTAATGAGGCTCCATAGCACTTCGGCATTGAATAATATACAAATAATTACTAAGTTCCCTTTAAGCTGAATAAGTGGAATAAATGCGAATGAAAAGTTAAATTGAAAGCGAACAAAATTCCAAAAATATTATAAAATAACCAAGGAATCGAACCGCAGACCTATATACTGGCAAGCGACTGATGTACTCGGTACCAGTAGGCCAACTGGGCATTCGGTGAAACGGCTTCAAAGCACTGATATAAGCTGCACAGCGTTAGCATATATAGATATACAACCGATTCTATGGTTGAGAGCGTAATGTAAACAATCAATACCGTCTACAGTGTAGGAAAATACTTTACCACACAGACATAATAATTACATTTCACAAGGTAGGGTAAAAACACCCATCAGGAGAGGTGGGCAATTCTGTTGCAAATGTACTTCAGCATCTGTACACCAAAAATTAACCAAAAATTATAAAACTACAATATAGCTTGACAAAAGTTATTGCAAAAATAAAAAAGTATAATTTTTTTCCGCTTCACAATATAGACATCAGCAACATAGTACTTCAATTAATGTCGTATGTCAAGATCAACAGAACCAATAATAACACTTGAGGCAACATAGGTGGAGCTGATAACGAGAAGTTCCTGCCATAGAGTCGTCCGCTATTAACATCACGGTATTGCACTTTTCTGGTTCTACAAAGAACGCAGACGTCAGGATTGCCGGCATGAACCGAACTTCATCTTTCGTACTTGGACTTTCTTCATCGGCCGCGCTTGAGCAACTTCACACGGCGCAGAGGAAGACTGCGGTTCCAACTGGTCGCTGCTACAACCTGCACATAAACATTAAATAATGTTATTCTAGTGGCTGACTACACCAAGTAAACTGTCATCGGCACCTTGAGGCACGTGCCCCCCACCCCTGCTTCTATAACAAATTTCCGTTCGCACACAAAGAACCAAAATCATTGCCACCAGATATGTTGAAATGGCTCAAAATATACCTTGATGTGTTTGCGGCTGGACCCCGCTAGGAGCTTAGAGCGCTCTCCCATGTCCTCTAGGTGTAAGGTCTGCTTCACAGCAGGACGGAAGGGCTGGGTGGACAGGGCAGAAGTGGAGTGAAGGAAGAGGAAAGGGAGGGGTAGAGTTTGCCCGTTGCAAAAACTCCTGCAGTCGCTCATAGAAATAGGTTCTCACTGAACTGGGCATGTTACGGCGCCTTATAAGTTGTCGTATTATTATTTTATTATTATATCATTGCTGTAAAAATGCATAATTTCTGAACAAAAAAATTCTTGCAGTTTATGCATAAAAACATTTTAACAGCATTCGGCATCATTTGTAAGTTGGGACCTGCGAATCTTCGAGATTCGAATTCAAATCGGACGTCCTAGATTCGATTCGAAAGTGACGGGCCGATTCGAAAATTTTGAATCGCCATGCCTGCCACGTTTGCTGTCGTACCGTAAACAACACTCACTGTTCAACGACAAATTTAAATCGTTTCGGCATTGCTACTGGGATTTATATTGAGTTTAATTAATTCATGTACTTGTAGTCAGAGCATGCACACTACTGCTAGTAGCCTAGTAGCGATCGCACAATATTTTTGACGAATCTGCATATCTGTCCTATATGGCAATCAACAAAAATTTAACATTGAAGCTATAATTAATTAAACTGTGACGTCATACCTTCTGTGATTGCAATAACATGCTCATCAATCTCATCGGGATCGCGAGGATCATAACCTTCGTCGTCGCCGCCGTGGTACATGTCATCGAGATATGGAATGACGGTCATACTCCGCAGCATGTCACCACTGTCTGGCAGTGGAGGCAGCCGGACGTACTCTGACATCACCCGCGGATGCTTCTTCCGAAACCAGCTGCCAACGTACAGCAGCAGACATAGAGTGACCAACAACTCTCGCCTTTTTAGCTCTTATGTGAGTGACCAAAGGTCAGCAGAGCAGGCCCGTAGCCAGCCTTCTCATAACTGGGGGTCGTCTGAACTCGTTTCCCTCAGTAAAGCAGAAACTTTGTATTTTACACAACTGAAATATGTTACCTAATGACAACGTTTCGATGTCCGTTGGACATCTTGATCACGTCTTGATTGACAAGACGTGATCAAGATGTCCGACGGACATCGAAACGTTGTCATTAGGTAACATATTTCAGTTGTGTAAAATAAGTTTCTACATTATTGATTGTACCAACTGAATGAATCTCTTCAACACTACTCGTTTCCCTCAGATTCTGGACCTTTTTCAGGGTTTGAAAATGGACTGGAGTTCACAGTGGCTGTGTAGCGGAACCAAACCCAGGGTGACCACTCTCCAGACAATGTGAAATCCCCTGACATTTCCCTGACGGTTCGCGGCACTCCTCCATGGCACTCAGCATAAGTGTTACTCATATCATGCCCATTCTAGTGTTACTGGGTGGGGGTAGGAATGCAACAGTACATGATCCAAAACCATATAATTAATATTTAAGACACAACAAACTCCTACTAAATACCTGTATGGACACAAATATATAGCTTACAATAAACAGTTTTAGACAACTTTTCCCTGACAAGATTTTTTCCCCGACATTTCCCTGATTTTTCAGTAAAATCCCTGACATTTCCCTGACAGCTGTCACATTCCCAGACAAGTGGTCACCCTGCAAACCTCAATTTTTAAAATAATAAGGTAGGATTGATGACGTTACTTCGTGGTTAAAGCTCGAATCTACATAGTAAGACTACTCGATTTTCTCAATTCTATTTCATAGACGGACGAAATTCAAGATGTTGGCGCTCGAACAATCGGTGGAAAAGTGGACATATTAGAGGCGGGGGGAGTCGTCCAACCGCTTCAACCCCCATTGGCTACAGGCCTGCAGAGCTGGTCAGCGCCTTCATAGCCAGTCGAGATGACTATTGTAATGCCGTCTTATACGGTGTCTCTGCAAAAGTCACCCGACGGCTACAGATGGCGCTCAACGCCGCCGCACGTCTCATCATCGGCACTGGCAAGTATGACCACATCATGTCAGCTCTTCGTGATGTTCTCCACTGGCTGCCAATACCTTGGTATTTAAGGTGCTGCGGTTGTCCCTGAAACCGGGGTAGGCAACATCTGGCAACGCCTCTAAAGACTTGCCATAATACTGAAGCAGGGTTTTTACAGGGTGGC
>Ga0209149_1002296_pt1 | contig 10605 bp, 9 predicted proteins | sample WorMetTyACAVOLI2_FD_187423 | JGI IMG/M metagenome (GOLD analysis project Ga0209149, IMG submission 187423) | Marine gutless worms symbiont microbial communities from Max Planck institute for Marine Microbiology, Germany - Olavius algarvensis... ...
GGGCAGCTTTCGACTGAACACGTTGAATGCTATCCAGATTTTGTTCACTAATTCCAACTAACAGTGAGTTACAGTAATCCAACCGGGAACCAATGATTGAGCACGCTATCGTGGCATGAAATGCCTATTCAGGCCCCCAAAATGGGGCTCTTGGGGGACTTTGGACCCTACATGTGATTGTTCATCATCGAGACCCACAAAAGGCACATCCTTGCGTAAATTCGCGTCTTTTAAGCTATCAACTGTAAATATCCGTTGAGGGGTCTGACCTGTAGGCGAGTTGACAGCAAGTGTCACGGACACACAGACAATGCATAGCATTGGACGGACAATTAGTAAACACAAATTAGTAAATGTTATACATTTTTAATTTCGTAAGTATAGTAAACCTACTCTCCGCCAGGACTTCAAATGCATCCTTGTCCTCGTGCGACCTTGGACTTCGACCTCCCGACCACCGCAGTCGACCGTTTAATGCCCGTTGACTGTTTGTGCCAATTTGCATCGAAATCGGTTTCTTCGTTGTCAAAATATCGTCAAGGTTACGCTACGTCAATTATGTCTACGAAAGGCAGGGCAGCTCTAGGGCTGGTCCCCAAATTTTGTCAGCCAATAAAATTTTGAGACGCTTTGATGGCAATATGTCTCCTGATGTCATTACCGTATTTCTGAACTGATGGATCACACGGTCATCAAAGCGTCTCAAAAATTGGAACTGCTGTCTCGCCTTAGGGCTTCCTCCAAATATCCTAGATTTTTAAATAGAACTAAAAATACCAGTCATTCATCTACGCCCTAGCCCACTACCAGTAGTCTAGTCAGTTTCTCTGTAATGACGGTACATAATGATGTATGATGATAAGATATGATAACGATAATGATAATCTTTATGTATTGCTGACTATGACATTTTAATTCTATCTTACAATTGTTATCCCATGTTATTTTTTTATCTATTTTACTATTCATCCATTTTGGCTACTACTTCAATAAACGCTTGCTTGCTTGCTTGCTATATTGGGACCCCCTCCATATCTCCGTAACTAATGGAGCTAGGAACTTAGGAAGTTGAAATTCATTCATTCATTTATTGTACAGATGACAAAACGCAGCTGTAAAAAAAATTCTGAAGAAAAAATATTTGGTACACTGGTAGGCATTTGAAGGTACTATGGATATATGTAAAAATTTGTCTGCTAGGGGGCGCCTGAAAAGATCAACAGCCTCAATTTTTTTTTATTTTGGGACCCCTCTATATCTGAGAAATTAATGGATATTGGAAGTTGAACTTTGGCACACTTGTAGGCATTTACGAGCACTAGCGCTCTGCATAAAAACTGTCCGCTAGGGGGCATCTGGGAAGATCAGCAGCCCACATTTTTGGGACCCCCTCCATATCTCCGAAACTAATTGAACTAGGAAGTTGAAACTTGGTGTGGTTGTAGGCTTTTACGAGCACAAGGGTTCTATGTAAAAACTCGTTCGCTAGAAGGCGTCTGGGGGAGATCAGCAGCTCCCAATTTTTATTTTGGGATCCCCTCAATATCTCCAAAACGAATGGAGCTAGGATGTTTAAATTTGGTGTACTGGTAGGCATTTGAAGGTACTATGGCTACATGTAAAAATTTGTCCGCTAGGCGGCGACTGGAAAGCTCAGCAGCCCCCCGTTTTTTTTATTATTTTGGGACCCGCTTTATATCTCAGAAACTAATGGAGCTATAGGAAGTTGAAATTTGGTGTGCTTGTAGGTCTTTACGAGTACTAGGGTTTTAGGTACTAGGGTTCTACCTAAAATGTGTCCGTTAGCTGGGAAGATCAGCAGCTCCATATTTTTTTTATTTTGGGATCCTTTTCATGTCTCCTAAACGAATGGAGCTAAGAGTTTGAAACTTGAAATTTAGTATACTGGTAGGCATCTGGGAAGATCAGCAGCCCACATTTTTTTATTTTGGGACCCCCTCCATATCTCCGAAACTAATTGAACTAGGAAGTTGAAACTTGGTGTGGTTGTAGGCCTTTACGAGTACTAGGGTTCTATGTAAAAACTCGTTCGCTAGGAGGCGTCTGGGGGAGATCAGCAGCTCCCAATTTTTATTTTGGGATCCCCTCCATATCTCCGAAACAAATGCAGCTAGGAAGATGAAATTTGGTCTACTGGTAGGCATTTGAAGGTACTATGGCTACATGTAACAATTTCTCCGCTAGAAGGCGCCTCGGAAAATCAGCACCCCCACTTTTTTATTTTGGGTCCCCCTCTATATCTCAGAAACTAATGGAGCTAGGAAGTTGAAATTTGACGTGCTTGTAGGCCTTTACGAGTACTAGGGCTCTATATAATAACTTGGCCGGTAGGGGCGTCTGGGAAGTTCAGCAGCTCCCAATTTTTTTATTTTTGAACTCCCTCCATATCTCTGAAATTAATGGAGCTAGGAAGATATTTCCCGCTAGGCGGCGTCTGAGGAGATCAGCAGCCCTCACTTCTTTTTATGGCACCCCCTCCGTATGTCCGAAAGTAATCAAGTTTGGAAGTGAAAATTTGGCAAACTCGTAGGCATTTACGAGTACTAGGGCTCTATATAAAAATATGTCCGCTAGGGGGCGTTTAAAAAGATCAGCAGCCCCCGATTTTTATTTTGGAACCCCCACTGTATCTTTGAAACTAATGCAGCTGGGAAGTTGAAATTTGGTACACTTGTAGGCATTTACGAGTACTAGGGTTCCACATAGAAATTTGTTTTCTGTGTCTGGGGAGATTATGAGCCCCACATTTTATTTTGGTGCCCCTCTATATCGCCGAAACTAATCAACCTAGGAAATAGAAATTTTGTTTCCTGTTTGAAATTTACATATGCAAGGGCTACATTTATAAATTTTTCTGCTAGAAGCGTCTAGGGTATAAGCAATCCCCACTTTTTTAATTTTTAAACAACCATATCTCTGAAACTAATTGAGCTAGGAATTGAAATTTGGTACGCTGGAGTATGTGTAGGCCTATAGGTAGTAAAACTATGGTAGCAACGACCGACCAGCTCACGATAGCGAATTGCTAATTATGTAACAGTGACGGAATTGGCGGGAACACGTTGTCAACTTGCTCCAAAAATAGTAATAATACAGCAAAAATTACTGTTAAAAACTTCCATGGAAGTTTAACTACAGTAACTGTTATAGGGGCTCAGAATGACACTTCTAAAATCAATATCACTTTTTTGATACCCCACGTTGAACGTTATACTCGTCGTTACCAGCGAAGTCATGCTGCCAACAGGTGTGATGAAACTGTCTCAAGTGTGTGAGCATGTGTTGCGCGCGTCTCGTTTGTAATAATCCATCTCAACACACAGAGTTTCGGTTAATTGTAGCAGTTTATAGGAGCACTGTACGGTAAGCAGCTGCTAGCGCCAGCCGACCACTTTCGCTAAAATGCTCGTTTATTCGCATTATACAATGTAAATGAAAGGAGAACATTTGCGTGAAAGCAATCCCGTCTGTTTGATGCAGACGATTATACAATGGCTACAAATTTTAACATGGCTTTAGGATTTTACTCTTCATTATTGCATGACTTCGCTAGTAAGGGCGAGTATAACGTTCTGCGTTGAAAAGTATCGAAAAAGTGATATTTGCTGTTTTAGAGGTGTCATTTTAAGCCCTTACAACTGGAATTAAACTTCCATGGAAGTTTTTTTAACATTAATACATACGGTGGCCCAAAATTATTTCGCTATAGAACTGTTTCTCGACGGCTACCAAGAGAAAACCTACTGAACATTAGACAAGAAGCTCAACTGTCGCAGAGAGGCCGCGCGATGCTTCGTGTCATTGAATATTTCGCTAACTCACTTAAGATCATTCAAGGTGATTCGAAATGACACTCTTGAGTAGGCCCTAGGCATCTGTGAGTCCCCATTTAGTATAGTGCATGTCTCTATCTCGTACCGGTTCTGAGCTATTCATCGTCAAATAACGGCGTAACCTTGAAATGTGGGTTAGAGGTCACTCAAGATCATTGAACATGGTACCATACGAAAGCTTATATGGAATTTTCTATTCGCACTCCTTAGCAACTACGGCTGCAGCTTTAGCCGGTTCAACACAATACACGAACGTGACGGACAGACAACAACATAGCCCGCGCTTGTGCATGCAAAAAATGAACTAAAATAAATCTCTAAGAGGCGACGAGAAGGCGAAATCCGCAAAAGTTTATGTTGTGGAGACCGTAAGAGTAAAGGTAAAGGTCCGGACACTTGTTATAGCGCCGCTTACAATGGACCCACGGTGCAGCTAGCAGACACACCAACGCCCCAATCAGCCACACTAGGCCTTCACCGTGTACCCGCAGCTACTACTTATTTCCCGTGCTGCTGAGGGTAGGAGGCTGAGTTGGCCTGAGAACACAGTAGGTTAGCAACTTGCTCAAGGTTGCCTGCAGTGGACCGGGTGTGAGTCGAACCGCAACCTCTCGGTTACGAGTCCGATACTCTACCACTACACGACTGCATCTACCGTGTAGCCAGTCAGCGGTGTGGACGACAGATATGGCGGAAAAATGCGATTTCGGAGCGGAGATAAAGAGCGAAGGAATGAATGATGGATGATGGACGGTGAAGGCGACAACAATGACAAGGGTGACATGAGAGGAATCAAAAACGATGGGATGAGGTTGACGAAATGAATCTGGTGTCGACTCTGAAGACGACGTGAATGAGTGAAGACTATGTTAGTGATTAATAACAGATCAACAGTGGTATCTACCGCAACGGACTGCAACGGACCACAGCGGACCGTGATGAAAACAGCGGACCGCAACGGACCACAATGGGTTAGGGATAGGGTTGGGTTAGGGTTACAGTTAGACCCGAGATTACGGTGAGGGTTAGGGATAGTGTTGGGTTAGGGTTAAGGTTAAGGTTAGGGGTTACGCTTATGGTTATGGTTCGGGTTAGGGTTTTGTTAGTGTTATAGTTCGGGTTAGAGTTACGGGTTAAGGCTTAGGTTTACAGCTAAGGATAGGGTTAGAGTTAGGGTTGTGGTCCGTTGCGGTCGGTAAGTTGCTCAACAGAGATCAACTTAATAACATACAAGGTGGCCGAAAAAGTAACGCCACTTTCTGACTTCTCATTTTTTTGAAAAAAAACTTAATCCTTTGTGGGCACATTAAAACCGCACATCAACAGACCATTAGGCCTATACAGCAATAGGGTGATTGGTACACTGGCCGTTGATGGGTGGGATGTTACATTTGGTACAGCGAGGAGCGGCCTGATATTTTTATATTAATTTCTTTTCTGCCAGTGTCATAAATCACAGAAGTCAATATGGGTTTCTAATGATGCCGCCATTGTCAGGTGCCAGTGTGCGTTAGTGTTGGTGGTGGATGGTGGGGTGGTGCGCGGTCGGAGTACGTGCTTCGCACAATAACGGAGGCGCAATTTTCGAGTAGCACCTCGTTGGAAAGGGCTCGCTTAAAGAAATCACACGGTACCAACCATTCTACGATGGCGGTTGGTTGCGTGCCACAGTGGTAGAACGTTGGTCTTTGACCGGCAAACTTTCCCTGTCCTGCGCTCGACTTGCAGCCGACGGTTGACCACTTATGTAGACAAACCGTCCGCTGTGGGGCAGCCAACCAGGCCAACTCAGCCTTCCATCCTTTCCGGTAGATAAATTAGTAGTAGGCTGCAATTAGATGTAGGCAACCTCGGTCTGGGGAGGCACCATCTGGTGAACGCTTACGAGATAAAGGCAGGTATGTGTAATTTTCAGGTAAAACTTACTGTGTGACTTGAGTGTGAGGTACTACAATAAAGGCGCTATATAAATCCACTTCTTTTACCTTCACCTCATATAAGAGAGAAAAACCCTCGACTCCTCGAGTGATACCTCGTTGGAAAGGGGAGCCCAAAGGGAGTACAGCGGTACAGGTTTCACACAGTTTCTTCAAAGTATAAGTGAAATAAACTCAGTGGACCTTTTTCGTTGTTGTGCAAATTAATACGATAACGATACATAACACCATTCCCGGCTTGGCTCCATCATACATGGCATCACACTGCAAACCGTCATTATCCTCCCTGGTCGGTCCCATCTGCGATCCGCCACGTCTGGCCAACTCAACTTTCCTCGCACGAAGACTGACTACGGGAAGAGAAGTTTCGCTGTGAATGGACCAGTTGTCTGGAACAGCTTACCTACTGAACTTAGGTCACCTGACATCTCGCTGGATGTTTTCAAAGCCGGACTGAAGACATTTCTGTTTAAATGCTGACTTAGCGCATTTGATGTATTTTATTTTAATTTTGCGCTCTACAAATGTCCTTAATAATAACAATAAAAAATAATAATGTAATGTAATGTAATGTAAATGTAGATTTATATAGCGCATAATCGCACAGCGCCTCTAATGCGCCGCACAGCGCTTCTAATAATAATAATCAGCGACAGAAGGGTTGTAGGAGATGATGGATGATAATGACGATGTGGCCTGTACCTAAATGATGGGTGTACCCACAAAGAATGCGTATATAGCGCAGATTTAAGACGGAAACAAATAGTAACGATTTAGTAACGATAAGTTGAAACTCTGCGGGCGAGTGAAGTACGGTAGACGTCGTCCAGCTGGTGTTCTGCCAATGCCATAAATCAATCCGTGTCGCTTAATTACTTTTCATACATCGCAATGTACAGCCACGCTTTGCGCATGCGCATTACGCACGCGCGTACACTATAACTTGCTACAGCTTATAACGACGCTTCAGACCAGCTCCACCGAGTTGCCTGCTACCTTAGTTGGAAAAGTTCTCGCGTGCTGAGTTTTAGGTGTGTGGTTCAATCCCACTGTCGAGTCATATTTAAAAATTCGTTCTGTTTCAGTTGGTTTTCTGTATAACTTCTCCATAATGACTGCAATATGCCACTTATTCAGCTTGACGTCTACTTCCGTGATTATTTGTGTATTTTGATCATATATTTTTTTTTATTTCCATGGCCAGATATGCTAACTAGCCTACTATGCTCGTTGCGATGCATGAAAAGTAAAAATTCAATCCGAATTTCTACTTATGTAAACAAAATGATGTCGACAAAGTGGTGTCATTTTTTGGTGCCACCGTGTGATATAGTTGCGACGATACAATATACGATAGGATGACTTTGGGTGCGTTGTTTTATTCACCGGTTGATTTCACCGATGCATCAGACTTGAATACTCTAATGCAAGTCTGATGTATCGGTGAAATCAACCGGTGAATAAAACAACGCACCCTTTACGTACTGCCAAACACTGACAGGAGCCAGCTTAGTCTACCGCACGGAATAAACAAAAAGTTAAAGGCAAAATGAACTGAAAATAAGCCGACGAGCATCATCAATCTGGTCCAATCTGATTATCCGTGAATGCGGTACGTAGGTGGTGCCACGAGTCTATTATGGTGGGATTTGTGGAGCGGTAGGCGATAGGTTTAGAGTCTGGACTGAAATAGTGGTGAGAGGTCCTAAGAAAAATCACCGACTTTATTTTAAAATCCGTTTTCAATAGCCGTAGGATACGGTGTCCCACTCCAAAAGGTAGAGAGTACAAAAAACGGTGTCTATAAGAAATTGCACTTCTGCAAGAAAGCACGCGTCAGGTTTCCTGTAACAAACATGAGTCAATGGAACATTTCTTTATGTGACAAACAATGGCGTATGAAAGTGAACCGTTGCCGGCACAAAGTAGGGCTGTGCCAGACAAATAATTTGTTACTCGAATATCTTTACGAGTACTCGAGTACTGTATACAGCCAAAAGTTCATTCTCTATTTCTTATAAGAAATTTAATACACACTCTTATTTTATCAACTAAATAAAAACAAAACTGACATTCAACTAGAAAGTTAAAAACTCCTGCGTCCAACCAAAGACAATTAATACCTTACACAAGACTGGAAGCAGACAAGTAGCGATCCTACGAACGCTACTTGTCTGCTTCCAGTCTTGTGTAAGGTATTAATTGATTTTACTGATTTGAATAATGTTGCATTGGTTTAGTTTTAACACGAAATACGTTCTGTCGAACTCGGAGTCTGTCCAATGCAACTTTTTTTCATTTTTAGCCAACCGTCTATCTATATAGACGGTTGGCTATATGCCATGAGGATGACGTCTGTCGTCTGTAACGTTCCGGTGCTGTCTCAAAACGATTCCACATTCTGTCTTCACGACATGAAAGTGACATCCCTTCGCTACATGGACGCCAAGTTTCATCATCCTAGTCTGGGGGCATCACCCCCCGTTGCGCCGTACCGTATTTGCCTGCTTCCAGAACTGTTACAACTCTTGCATAAGTTGCAGCGGAAGCGCGTTACGTTATGACTCTATTAATAGCAATCTCATGAATTATTCATGAACCAACGGACGGTTGGCTATCCCAGCACCAGCTGGGCTTCTTGTTTGATCACGTGACGTTCATCCAGTTCAAAATCTGTTGCTATGTGCACAATTTCATGAACATGAAGTTCATGAATCATGATTTTTCGCTGAGATATGGCGATATATCGATTTTCAAAATGGCGGCCGTCCGCCATTTTGGAATTGTTTACCACCATACGAGACCACCCACGAAGTCTCTGTTGCTGGCCGCAGCTGCCTGTCAAATTTCATCTCAATGTGATACACAGATCTGAAGATATAGCTATTTGAATTTTTCGCATATTTGGCTTGAAATGCCTATTGGCTTGAAATACCTATTCAGGCTCCCCAAATGGGGGTTTTGGGGAACTTTGGACCACTAAATGTGATTATTCATCATCGAGACCCCCAAAAGGCACATCCTTGCGTAAATCCGCGTCTGTTAAGCTATCAACTGTAAAATCCGTTGAGGGGTCTGACCTGTAGACGAGTTGACAGAAAGTATGACGAACACACATGCAGACACACACACACACACCGGTAAATTTATATTATGTCCATGCATAGCATTGGAGAGACAGTAGACAAATTATCCACATACACGGTGTTCCTAACCTGAATCTGTATGCACATTATTTGGTAAAATAAGACGCATTAACAGATAAATTATCAAGTAATATACTCTCACGTTTTTATCGGTCACCGTATAATACAAAACTAGATTATGGAACTTATATGACATATTTTATCGGATACGGTATTCGATTAAAAGTAGTCTATTCGTTTTTCTACTCGAGTAACTCGAGTATTCAGCACAGCACTTGTATAAAGGCACCTACTTGATAAGCTACGTACAGACATATTGACAGGTCGCTTTTATCTTTCCTGCAGCCTGCCACTCTCAATCTTCTGCAGGTGCGACGGGTATAATTAAGGCAATGCAGGTGGCATCAACGACGTAATACTCGTAATGATGTTGATTAGCCGGACTTAGACGTCGCATATCAGATTTCATACGACGAGGTCTCCGCGTAAGATATACTAATGTTTAACTAATAAATGATAAATCTATCTTCAAATACTATTAATAATTTGTGTTTACCAGCGAGTGCAAACAACAAAAAAGACGACACTTGACCCTTTAACGAGCACATTAAAACCGCAGACCATCAACGGATCATTATAATACAGCAATACGAAGTTGGTACACAGGCTGTCGATAGGTGGGCTGTTACATTTGGCACAGTTGTCCCCGCCCAGTCCCTTGGTCACTGTACCAAATGTAACAGCCCACCCATCAATGGCCACTGTACCAACTTTATATTATTCTATTTGGCAGTATAACTATGGCCAACCTTTGTACTTTAGCGAGTTAGCAGGACCCTAACGGACTAAATTCCACACAAAATATACGTACATTGATAGTGATAACAAGAATATCGCACTGCGAAAAGCTGGCCCGCTTCGTGGTTCACTTTAGCGTCGTCAACACAACATGCGACGATTGTAATCAACAAGTTCCGACCGTCGCACTTTGTTTGCAACAGTTGATAACACCGGCGGCGAGACGACGGTCGTGCTCGGTTTACAACAGCTGTGGTCTGACGTCAAGTCGAACAGGAGGCTGTATCAAACATTGGCGCATATTTTGTATTTGACGCCCGAATGTATCCAAGAGAAGCGTCTTGGAATAGTAAGACCTAAATGCGGCAACAGAATCAGCTGTGCTAATGTTCTTAACAGTGTTCCATAGTAACTACGGTCTATCGTACTTAGTTTTCGAGATATGACAACACGGGACGGACAGCGGTAGAGCGACGGCTTTCACTGCATATCTTTCCTTAAGCGGGCCAGCAAAAAGAAATACAACTCCAGATAGTTCAACATTAATCTATTTGCTATGTTGCTGCGTTCATTTCTGAGATACGATAGGATACGATACGATAGTTGCAGTAAAAAGCTGACGGCTATAGCCAGCTTAGTCTACTACACGGAATAAACAAAAAATTAAAATGCAAAACTAAAAATAAAATGATGAGCGTGATAGGTCCGGTCCAGTCCCGCTATCGTGAGGCAGTCCAGTAGGTGAAGAAATCTACGGTGGAAAGGATTTGTTGAAAAGGTAGGTTTTGAGCCTGGAGTGAAAGAGTGAAGGAGTGATGGATGACGAGAGTGTGGATGATGACAGAGATGAGTTGAGAAATGGATGAGGAG
>Ga0209149_1002297_pt1 | contig 10605 bp, 9 predicted proteins | sample WorMetTyACAVOLI2_FD_187423 | JGI IMG/M metagenome (GOLD analysis project Ga0209149, IMG submission 187423) | Marine gutless worms symbiont microbial communities from Max Planck institute for Marine Microbiology, Germany - Olavius algarvensis... ...
TGGTAGATTTCATGGAATACTAATAAGGACTTACACACGCCCTACTCAACAATGTCGTATCAAATGACCTTAAGTGACTTAGCAAAATATTCAATGACGAGAAGCGTCGCGCGGTCTCTCTGCAACAGCTGAGCTTCTTGTTTTAATCGCGTTAATCGCACACTTTTTTTAATCATGCGTTAATCGCGTTTTTAACAGATGATTTGTTTGTTACATTCTTCAACTTGTTTGTGTTCCATTTGCAGGTAGACATCGTCAGCACATGCTGTTGAACGCTAGTCTACTTATATACTGACGACTGGTTACAGTGACTGATTAGTGCAGGTCTCTGAACTTACTGACAATTGACAATGACGGAGTCTTTTGAGTTTTGACGACTGTGTGATTGAATAATATTAAACTGACCGCAAAATCAGTTTAATTCAATTTAAAGTATCACAACAGGTCATAGTAATGTGACAAAATGTGCCTCACTCACAGCCATCAAGTGCTGTAAATGAAACAACACGTATTTCTCGATAAATACACAAAGGATACAGCTGACATCGAGACACCACACAGCACCACCATGACCTTTGTATGTGCCTAGGCGTTCTCCATTAATTGAATACCAGACATTTGGCTGTGGATCTTTAGCACATGAAAACAGAAGATCTCCTTCAATGTTGTACTTGATCTGAGTAATTGCACGTTCGTGCCCATGCAGCATTAAAGGCTTCTGCAAACAGCACACAAATAACATCACTCACTCACTCACTAGTCGACCTACCTCGATGAGGGTTGGCGGCAGCAGACGACCACTCCAATATCTTTCTTCTCCAAATAACATAGGAATAACAAAAACATAATAAATAGTGTGCAGACACTTTGGACCCTAGACATTTCAGCAGTAAATCACAGTGCCAAAATGTCTCGCAATTTTTTCAACAGTCCCATAGCTAGGGACACTTCAGTAAAGACTGAGCATTTTACTTATACTTAATCACATCCACATTTTCTTCCTCGTAAGACATGATTATATCAAAAGCCAGCATATACGTACTGTCATTACTTTTTGTACCATAACATATTATAAATTTTTCCTCATTAAGCATCACTACACAAATCTGAAGACCAGTTATACAACATTTGTTCCACATAATAATAATAATAATAATCACATTTGTATAGCGCCGTAAGGCCGTAGCTTCATATACGAACCTGAACTTGAAAAAGGTCAACAAATTTGCTGAAGATTTGTCGGGCAGTAAGCTCAGATTATGTGGATTTGAATTCCGGACCTGGCAGCTACATGTCAGTCTAAATAGCTAGGTATAGTAGTGACAAAATATCGTATCTTCATTCGTTAGCTCATTCAGCGACAAAGATTATCTTTAGTTTTTTTCGGACATACGGGTTACGTTACGTTATTGCAGAGCCCAATCTATGTTTTCAATGATACAGTCTGAGGTTTGGTAACGTTGTAATTAATGTTACTTTTTGTCAAAATTAAGTTCGCTGTACAGAAGACAAACGTACGGCGACCGGGGTTACAAAAGGTTTGCTTAACAATATGGTTCGTTTTTCTTCATAAGACCTATTGGCGCGCCTATCTTGTCACTATTTTTATCACATACCGGTCTACGGCGTTGTATTGAGCAGTAAGGGGAATACAACTAAACGCCGGATTTCAGTCTAGTCACGAAAAGAGCGCATTACCGATACGGAAGTCTTTCCCAACACATATGACACGATACCAGCAATTTTACTGTTGTATGCAAATTATAATAATATTGTTGATTTCAATACTCGTAGTTCAATTGTAACATACCATTTTAAAATGTTAAAATTACACAATATCTTCGAAATCACATGCAATGTAAACAACACTGAAGACGAAACATAGAATACAAAATAATATCAGGCATGACTAATTGGCGCATTGAACCGCACGGCTTTGTGTATTCGGCGGACGCGGACGGCGGTCGAGGATGCAGTGGACTGGATGCGGACTTTGAGTATTCGGCGGAATCTGTGTAGACATGTGACTATTGGTACACCAATGGTCATTTTTGCTGTTTGACTGTTTTTTGACGATTGGTATACTGTTGACGTAGACGTAGAAAGAAAACAGGCGCAGGCAATTGTCTCTTTGCCCGACTCAATAACACAACTACTATGCCTACACTAATGAAAGTTTTGCCGTAATTTCACTTAGACTTCCGTTTCCGTGAATTTCAGAACGAAAATTATATATAATATCCTGGTGAAGACAAAATCTATCTAATCTTGTTTTAAAACAATTTACAGTTTCAGCAGACACCACATAACTAGACAATGAATTCCAAATATTTGCCAAGACTGTACCAACAGTGGACCAATCGTCAAAAACAGTCAAACACCAAAAATGACTGTTGGTGTACCAATCGTCACATATCGACACAGAGTCTGCCTAATACACAAAGTCCACATCCGCGTCCGCCGAAAAAACGGCCGAATACACAAAGCCGAACTGCACATAGCCGTCGTACCTAAGGCGACGGCGACCCGAGCAACAGCTGCAGTTGTGTTACCTTCAGCTGGCACTTGTTTCACTGACACTGTCACATGCACATGTCACACAGGGTCTGGTCATTTACCTGGTGTGGCCAGTGCCACACCAGTCTTGTTGAAGCACTTGTGCAGCCATAGGGTTAGTCGGACTTCAGTCTTCGAAGAAACCCATCCGAGATTGTTTCAGTCGCTGCAGACCATGGTACTTGCGTTCACTGTATGATGATCAAAACTTTTCTCTGTTAAATAATCGTTCCGTAAAGAAATGCCGTCTCACTTCCAATTTACTCCTGTGTTTAGACAGCTTCAATTCATGACCTCTGAGATGCTTTGTGGCGAACAATTCAAACATAGATTCCATCGGTATTCCAGAGAGTCCTTTAACTGTCTTAAATACTTCAATGAGGTCAGCTCTGTTGTGTCTTTCCTCTAAACTCCAGAAGTCCAGAGTCCCAAAAGTCTTTCACACTGTGGCAGCTTGGAAAGCCCCGGAATCATCCTCATGAAACGATGCTGCACTCTCCCATCAGTGTCTTGTTTCTGATAACAAGGTGACCACACTGGTGTACATTCAACATGTGGGCGTACCAATGATTTGTACAGCTTCAGCAAGAACTGTTTAGACTATCGTACCCAAAAACTCAGTTCGCTTTGTTACATGCTGCAGCCTGCAGTGCACTGCTGTGAAGCTTTTAAGTCGTTTCATCATCATCATGCATCATCATCATGATCTCAAGGTTTTTTCTTCCTCGACCAGTTCCAATTCTGATCTATGTGGTCCAGGGGATCCGGACCGCCTTTTTCACAGGTGTAAGTTTTTTCATTGGCTTTTAACAACTTCAAATAAAAGCAATTTTTATGTCACAAAAGTGTCTATCTTGCACCATTTTCGAGTTACGTATATTTATTTCATTTTGCATCGTTTGGAATCAGCTAGCTTCCTGCTTCATTTTGTCTGCAGTGAAAGAGTTATAGACGTTAGAAGTGTTGACAATGAAGTTGAATGAACATGAACTGACATGCATGAAGCATGAAGTGAATCTGAAGGAGACTGATATAGTAAGACTGACAAAATGAAGCAGGAAGCTGATTCACCTTGAGGAGCAACCATGCGATGCCACTGGGCAGAGTGGGCCACAAAAATTTTGGGATGCTCCCCTAGCTCGGACACACTCCATTTTACTCCTGCTTTTGGCATGCTACTTCCCAAAGCCAAGCTGTACATGTAACAGTTTGAATTCGCTAGCTACAGTGTTTGCAGGAATATATATGGGGCCCCAAAAAATTTGGAGTGCTTTCCTACCACGAAGCCCGTAAGTGATTTCCTGTTACTCGCTACCAGAACAGAAGGTCACAATTGAGGAAATACAATAGAGCAAAAGCACAAAAATCGCTGACTTCATACATCAGATTGTTATTTAGCACCCCTCGTGCAGTTACACTTGCAAATTTATGCACAACTTTTACATCGACACTGTCACACACTAACGATAACTTGAATGAAAGTGTGCACATGAAACATGTACGAAATTACTATTCACAATTCAAAAACGGGCTGGAGTTAATCAACTAAGCATGACTTACGTCAAGAAGGTGGATTGAGTCTTTTGATTAATCGATCACCAAAATCACAACAGTATGTGCAAAAATAGATTAAAAAACATCACACTTTAAAAATGTGGACACAAGCACTAACTTCAAAACGAAAATATCGAACAAAATCACACAACAAACGAGTTCATGAGAAAGATAGTTAATTTCTGCTGAGGACAGTGGCAGTAGTACTAATAGTTTTGTTCAGTAATGATTTTGAGCAAGCCTTCGCCCACAGAAGTAATTCTGTTTCAGTCTCCGAAGAAGTACATTGGCAATGTAGCATTATCTTTTGTTGCCTGCCAAGAATGCAGCATGAATACAATGCCTCACTCCCTACAATAAGCAACATAATTATACGATATAATATTGTGAATATTATAATCTGTTGTTCATTGTAGGAACAACAGATATAATATTCACGCACAACAAATGCACATCACACAGAAAATCATCAAGGTATAATATAAACTTGCACTGATATAATTGTAATATGAGAAATCAGCAACCAAAGAACAAATTATGGTCAAATAACTTGAGAACTGTTTTGTATGTAATTAAATGCTAGATTAGCCGGTTCCTTAAAGTCTAGAACTACAAGACAATACATACCATCATATTAATAGAGAGGACTTGCAGCAATAAAGTACAGAAATGTCATGACAATTATTCTGTGAAAAGAGACAAAACAAATCCATGAAAAACAGTGCATACCTGTCACCTGGATAACAGCCATGTGACATTTGTTGACAATTCTATCAACAACAGCAGACATCTCCACCATGTCGGCCGTAACAGTAGTTTTATATTCATATTCATAAGCAGCCCACAACTTGGCAAATTCACACACTTCCAGTTCATAAGGACTGAAAAAACAAACACCGTTTTGCAATTCTTGATGACAAAGCAAATTATGTTAATATCACGGTATATCAAAAGTTGCCAAACTGTCTTGGTTACTTGAGTTTAGCACAAATAAGACATATGCAGTTAGATTTCACCAAAGGACTACAAATCAGATTACACTGTAGGTCGGTGATTTTTTATCTCGATGCACTGGCATCATTTTTTGCAGGCACTAAGCACTGTTAGAACACACTATGAAACTGCACAAAATTATGCATACAATCATCAAACAACACACAAAATCAAAAAGTGCTGACCGAACAAAGTCTAGAACACCAAAAGTGACGCGTATATTGTCGGAATTCTCACGAGCACCCGGCACATACAGTCGGACAAAGATGTCGTCGAGGAAGTCAGCTGCAGAAGGTGATGTAACGTTTACAAGTGTAACGGACAATAACATGGTTAGCGAATGCAGCTCTGTGTCATCAGCAAAGCACTGAAGTGACACTGAACTATTGTCACCACTGCCACCGGCGCTGACCAACTAAATACCACACAAAACAGCAACTGTATGACATCAAGATTAACTGCAACGTTAACTTCTGATAATGAAACAAGCAGTTCTGGCTCAATTATGTGATTTTTAAACCTTTAGAGTCCAGAGGCAATTATAGTGCCACATCAAATAATACATTTGGTACAGCATACCAATCACCACATTACTGTATAATGGTCCATTGCTCTGCGGTTTTAATGTGGGTATTAAACTAATAATAAACAATACAGCTGCAGAAAGGTAATTTTTAATCACAATTAATAAAAACATGAAACTCAACTTTTTTGAAATGGACAAAATTGATTGAAGTCTGTTGTTTGTTGCTTATTTTTCTGGTTGTTTATGTTACAGTCTTTATAATACTTCCTTAACTTTACCTTAATGAAAAATATATTGTTAATTAAACTATCCACCTAACAATGATTTATGCTTTTTAGTTTACTTACAATTTTACCATTCGTATCCATATAGGGCTGTTAACACTTTGAATAATGTGATCTCATATCCGATTTTATTCACAAAGCAAGTAGGTAATGAGGCAAATGTGACATATGACTGTAACTTAACCTGCCTCAGCAGCACTTCCCAGATCAATCAGATGTAAGGGTATCCAACTGCAATTGTCCCAAAATTTCTATGATTAATTGCGATTAAAATATTTAATTACGATTAATCATAAATCACATTAATCATGACGTTAATGCGATTAACCTACAGCTCTACAGACACGATCATACTGTAACTGTTGATTATCAAGTGAACGTTTTAAAGTCACAATAGCCATAGAACATGAAGAAAATTAGTGACAATCTATAGTACATACAATAATACAACAAAGCCCTACCTGGCATGCAGCAGGCTTTAACAAGCATTATTCACAAACATAATGACAATACTCAAAAGTATTGTGACGTTTTATTACCTTTGTAAGATAAGTTTCATTTTGTACAACAGTCAGTGATGCGCCACCAAACACACTGCAATCCACTTCAGAATGACGGATGACATGTAAAACAACATGAAGACTATCGTGAGCAAAATGTTTACGATACGTGATTGAGCACTCGTGACAGCTGAACAATTCGGCATCTTCAGAGAGAAATGGAGGTGATTCATTGTTGTCTAGGTAACAATCACACGCAGGTCCACAATGAGTAGCGTGATTAACTGATGCTAAATCAGAGCCCGAGAAGAGAGTCATCTGTTGACTGCTGAAGCTGCCAACTGATAACTCACCACAGTCATTGTCTGCAGATGTCAACTGGTCGCCAACAGTTAGTAGTGCTACGTCATCTGAAGCAGTGTCACCGAGCCGCTCACCCATGAGTCCATCAGATGTCCAGCATCCTGTGTGACTGTCTGCTACAGCATCGGCTGCTTCTACCTCATCAACAGCTGCTGCCGTATCTGAACCGCTGCAGTTTTCAGTCAACACTTTATCAACATCGTGTGAAACATCAGCAGTTAGCGACATCTCACTGAGCTGCTGGGATACAGCAGCAGCATCAACAGACGGAAGTGACGGAGACTTGTCTAACACGTTCTCATCGCCAGCACTAGATGCAGTCATAACAGTCTTCCATGACACTGCATCACTATCCTCCTGAGCCAACAAGTACATTACACAATAAACACAAACAGCCACGATAAAATCAAACAGAACAACGATGCTGTAAAATGCAAGTTTGCAAACAAAACTAATGTGTGACGTACCGGTACTGCACCGTCTTAACTGACGTGGTCATGTCTGTCCGTCTGTCTGTCACAGTCTCATAATGTATCAAAATGAAGAAATATATCATTAAGTTGTTACGGTCACACTGTAGCCCCATTCTTCTAGTTTCTCGGGATACCAAAACTTAGCCAAAATTCCAACAGGATTACTCCCAGTGGAGGTATCAAATAAGGTTGTGGTTAGCATTTTCATACCAATAGTCACCTATATCATGCAAATGGTGTCAGCTACAGTCACAGTTACTATACATCATGTCTGCGAAAAAGAAACCGACAGTACTTTGGGTGTAACTTTCGACAAATTCAAATAGAGTTGTAATATTTTGCAAGAAATATCACGAAAGAAATGTGAAAGTAAGTTAGTAAGTAAAAAGTAGATTTATATAGCGCATCGTCATGAAACCTCTAATGTGCTGAAAACTACTGACACAACACAAGTACGCGTCACCTAATCAACGTCGCTAATTTACCTTGCAAATTAGACATCAAGTTCACACTACCATGGAGTCACTGGAAAGAGAAAGGTCAGAATTCATTTTGCCTCTACTGTGGCCTCCAAATTCGCCGGATTTAGATCCAGTTGACTGCAGCATGTGCATACTGCAAGAGAGAGTGTACAAAACATGCTTGACTTGACCAAGCACCACATAAAAACTGAGTGGGCTAAGCTGGTTTATGCATTGCTGCTGTGCATCAGTGGTATCATCGTCTCTCAGCGTGCATCAAGGCCAGTGTCGGTCATTTTGACCACTGTTTTTGATGTCAATATTGTGCTTGCAGCTATAACTGCGACCTTTCTTGCTGTCGTTGACCACTCAAACAGTTGCATGCTAATAGGCCTGTTTGGTTTAATTGCAGTTGTCAGTTACGACTTTGTGCTTTGCAATACACGGCAACTGTCTAAATTGCAAGTCAAAGTAGTGACACTGACTAGGCAAGGCAGACTTTTGTTGTGCTAGTAGTTTCACATTACCTTCATGATATTCCTTGCAAAAAATTACAACTGTATATTAGAATTTGTCAAAGTTATGCCCTAAGTACTGTTGGTCCCTTTTTTCCTGGACATGGTGTAGAATATGAATAGGAAACCATATACAATCTGTTGCATGGTGCCATTTCCAATGACCTTGAATGAGCCCTAACCTAGATTTCAAGGTCACGATATTCTTCTAGAAAAATTTTCAGTGACTTGTAGCCTCAGGTAGACATCTCACGTAGCCTCTCTGGACAGCTGAGCTTCTTGTTTTACTCAGTGAAATTTGCATTGCAATAAACTGCAGAATTATAATCAACAACAAACTAATTACTGAACTCAACAGTTCAAAATTGTAAGCAAACTTGATGAGTGCTGGGATTATCACCATCTCAGAAATCACCAATTATATCTTGAGCAGGATGTTAAACAATGAGATTATCATTGTTTATTGTTACATTAAATATTATCAAAAGTCAAAATCACACACTCGCACGGTACCGGTAGTGCGAGAGTGTTGTAAGGGCGTATCAAAATACAACCTGGAGAACAATGTGTGAAGACGATGAATTGGACTCAATTCCACTGAATAAAGCCGAAGCCAAACTTTGCCTCTCAGAGTCAGGCTTCGCAAATGATGATTCTGTCTTAGTAACTGTCAGCTGCAAGCATAAACACATCAACAGTTTCCTCCACACAGTGATATCATACTGGAAAACTAAGCTTGACATATGAGCAGTATTCTGACCTTATCAAAACATTTCACTAGGTAACAAATTATTGCTGCATATAATTTTCTTGTAGTATGTTGTAAACACAATACCCAATCAAACAGCAAGTTGCCAACTTGTCCACACAGGACATCTACTATTGGCACGACTACATACAGGGTGGGCCAAATAAAATGGGACTGTTTTCGAGATCACGTAACTTTGCAACGACTAACTACAGAAAGGCGCGTAATATGTCAAGAGTTTGAAATGTATAATTTGCATGTCACAGCAGTTAAATATTCTTTGCATAATTTGCATAAATTGTCAGTACCCCAAAAATTGCATTGAATTTGACAATGATGCGCGAGTTTGCTCAGTTTTCATACAAAATACTGTAAAACAAGGACGATGTCTAACACATGTGGTTAGTCCAGACAAAATTCAATATGACCACTCTTTGCTTTGATAACCATCGTCAGTCATTTTAACAGCTAATCAATCGCTCAGTTCAGTGTGTCCTGGCTTAGCTGAGCCCAGGAACTTGCTTTAGCTAATCAGTATCTGAAATTTTGTGACGACACACCATCTGCTGCAACGCTCCCCACACTGAATAATCCGCAGGATTTAGATCCGGGCTGTTCGGCGGCCAGTTTTCTGGTTCAATGAACTCTGACACATTGGAACGCAGGTAGGCTAAGCGACAGTGTGGTGTGAACAGTGTGCAGGCACTGTGTCCTGCTGGAATACGAAGTCGTTGTTCGAGATACAGCAAATTGCCGGCAGTAAACCCTGTTCGAGTAGCCTACATTCTCACAGTATAGCTAATAAACACTGTTTATTTTAACACCTGGCTGCACAAACACAAGGTCCATCTTGCCAAGTTTTGAAACAGCGACAGAAACCATAATCATTTGCAAGAAATGTTTCCCTTCAGCAGTCGCTCGGCAGACACCTCACTCTTTGAACTGACATATGTTGAATTTCGTCTGGACTAACCAAATGCGTTAGAAATCGTCCTTGTTTTACAGTATTTTGTATGAAAACTGAGCAAAACTCATGCGCCATTGTCAAATTCAAAGCAATTTTGGAGGTATTGACTATTTATGCAAATTATGCAAAGAATATTTAAGTGCAATGATATGCAAATTATGCATTTCATTCTAGACAAAATTCTGAATTTTTTTGACATATTACACGCCTTTCTATCATTAGTCGTTGCAAAGTTGTGATCTCAAAAACAGTCCGTTTTTTGGCCCACCCTGTACACTAATGCAATAAACTAATAACAAAACCACTGTTACAAAAATTTCAACATTTTCCAGCAGAAAAAAGATGAGACAAAAAATAAGCGTCAAAATTCTTCACAGAAAATCACAGAGGCATGGAAATTAAATGTGTTGAGTTCAACCTGTTTGTGATCATGAAGTGGGCTGTTTGACTGCAGCAATGTTGCTTCATTACTGTGTTTTGATATCAACAAACCATCTCTACTCCACACCTGCTTCACAGCTTCAAGCTTCAGCGAATCTTCTCTCCTGTTTAATATCAACAAACGAAATTCAAAGCAAATTCATAGTGGAGTAAACACTAAACAACAAATACAGCAATAACAGTTCTACAGTCGTTTTTCCAGGACAACTAGTTTTGCACTGAAC
>Ga0209149_1002298_pt1 | contig 10605 bp, 10 predicted proteins | sample WorMetTyACAVOLI2_FD_187423 | JGI IMG/M metagenome (GOLD analysis project Ga0209149, IMG submission 187423) | Marine gutless worms symbiont microbial communities from Max Planck institute for Marine Microbiology, Germany - Olavius algarvensis... ...
AGTTCGTGATGGTGTGTGTGTGCTGTTTCATTCAGGTGACACCATCACCAAAGGTAGTTGGTGATCTGGCACAGTTCGTGATGGTGTGTGTGTGTGCTGTTTCATTCAGGTGACACCATCATCAAAGGTAGTTGGTGATCTGGCACAGTTCGTGATGGTGTGTGTGTGCTGTTTCATTCAGGTGACACCATCACCAAAGGTAGTTGGTGATCTGGCACAGTTCGTGATGGTGTGTGTGTGTGCTGTTTCATTCAGGTGACACCATCGTCAAAGGTAGTTGGTGATCTGGCACAGTTCGTGATGGTGTGTGTGTGTGCTGTTTCTTTCAGGTGACACCATCATCAAAGGTAGTTGGTGATCTGGCACAGTTCATGGTCCAGAACAAGTTGACAGCGAAGACTGTGGAAGAACGTGCAGACGATCTGTCGTTCCCCAAGTCTGTGGTGCAGTACATGCAAGGACAGATGGGTGAAGCACCAGGTGGCTTCCCTGAACCTCTCAGAACAAAGGCTTGTCCACACATCATATTTGCTTTGAAGTCTGTTGAATTTGTGAAGTTTGTGTCTGACATTATGTACTAACCACAAGAAAAATAATAATAGTCAATTTAAAAGGCACCTGTTACAGATCACAGGTACTGTGGTCCATGAGGAAAGTCTTTAGCCCTTTAGACTCCAAAGGCAATTATAGTGCCACATCGAATAATACAAAGTTGATACACTGGCCGTTGATGGGTGGACTACTACGTTTGGTACAGCGATGAGGGAAGTATACCAATTACTGTATTGTTATATGATGGTCCGTTGCTCTGCAGTTTTAATGTGGCGATTAAAGGGTTAATTGTTTACCGTACTAAACATGTTCTGATAGCAATAAGTCACAAATCAACTGTGGTAGACTGTTCCACACACTGGACTGGCATTAACAAAAGTTTGGTCCCGGAATGTTGCGTTTGTCTCGGCAACATCCAGTTTGTATGAATCAGCAGATCATGTACTAAGACATTGGCTGGCTGAACAGCCAATGGATGTACTGTAAGACTGGCACAATGTGTTGTGCGACATACCAGTTACAAACCAAGCAGTAGCGTTATGGCTGCAAACACTGATGCCATACAGCAGAGAGTTACTGCTATCAAGTCAGCTGCTTACGAATGCATCTACAAAAGTGTTGATGGTGTCAGCCATAACCAACTGCATAACGCTGCACAGTTGCAGCTGGTAGTAACCAGTACGACCGACATTGATGACGTGGTCTGACAGTGTTAGCTGACTGTCCTCTGTCACACCAAGGTCCCAGACAGCAGTAGTAGACAGTACTTAGATGTCACCAGTGAATGTCTTTTTTTGGCACATTTACTACAGTTGTCATACTGTGTGAGTTAGTGACAATCATACATTTGATAGTTTATTGTTTCAGATTCTGAAAGGTACGCCAGTAGTAGAGGGTCGTCCAGGGGCAAGCATGCCACTTGTCGACTTTGCACAGCTGAAGAACGATCTCTCAGAAACACTCGGTGTCAGTGATGTGACAGACAAGGATGTTATCAGTGCTGCAATGTTTCCCAAGGAGTTTGAAAATTTCTACCGGTTTCGCCAGGAGTACGGTCCTGTCGACAAACTAGACACACCGACGTTTTTCGTTGGGCCTAACATTGCCAACGAGATTCAGGTTCATTTGTTTTCTCTTAACATTTATGTCACAGATTACTTTGTAAACTCTGAAGTAAATATGCAGAATATGTATATGTTATTATATTACTGCTACTCTACTCGAACACATTGTCAGTCGGAGGCACAACAGTTTTGGAGATGGGACCTTTGCTGCTGCAAGACCACAAGTCTTGAACAGTCTGCCGCCCAGTCTCAGACTGTGTGGGCTGTCATACGGCCACTTCCGGCGGTTGCTGAAGACATTGAAGCCATGGCGCAGTGTGAACTGTTTTTTAACTGTGCCAAATAGAAATATTCTTACTTACTTACGGCTGCTACTGTCACCACCACCACCACCACCACTACTACTACTAAAGATGGTGATTTTAGATGCCGATATTAATCGTTACACTTTCCTGTTTACCTGGTTATTGTATGTATTGTATAACATGGTTTAAACTCTTTAATGATTTGATGCTGTTGGTATTGTTAAGTAGCATAGCTTGTGGAGTCATGGAGTTTTAGTCTTTGTTCTGAACTGATGCGACATATGCTGATCTTACTCACAATGTGTGGCCAACTTTGCGTGATGCGCAGGTTGAGATTGAACGTGGTAAGACACTACACATAGCTGTGCTGGCGAAGGGTGACCTTAACAAACAGGGTGAACGTGAAGTTTTCTTTGAGTTGAATGGACAGATGCGAACAATGCTGGTCAAAGATAACGAAGCTGTGAAGGTACGGGTATCGTATGTGTGTCAAAGCCTACACTAGATATCTAAACATGTTTGTAGCAAATGTAGCCATTATTATTTGCAAATTTTATGTTCACTATTCACTGTTTAGGAATCTTTTTGTAAGAATTTTTGCATTTTACTGTTATCAGAATGCCATAAAATATAAATTAAATGATAAATTATATTGTTCTCTTCTTTTTAAATTTGGTGTTTGAATTTGATGTTCTGTCTTTGCGGCATTCTTTTGTAAAATTATCATATAGAAGATACGTGTGGCAGAAAAAAAAACAGTGTAGTTAATATAATTTTTGGTGCACATTACTGCCAGTGTGATCACTAATTTTTGCTGTAAATAACTGCTTATGAAGTTGACTTTAGTGGATGCTTCAAGTACTTTCATTTTTATCGCGCCTCAGCACACTGACACACGATATTGATTTATAGCAATTCTGTCCATCCATCTGTCCGTCTGTCCTTGACATTCCGATATTAGATGAAAACGGCTTAACATATTGTCGTAATATTTTCACCATACGGTAGCCCAGTCATTCTAGTTTTACCAGCATCAGACATGTTCATGAAATGCCTAAATACAGGTGGGGTATAAAAATTTTGCGATTTTCTACCAATAAGTTGCTATATCTAGCAGACGATACAACATAGCGCCATAGTTACTATGGAAGGTGGGAAACTGCACCCAAGCTTTTGAATGGCACTAGTTTCAATGACCTTGAGTGACCTCTAACCCAGATTTTATGGTCACGGTATTATTCAACGGCAAATAACTCGAAAATGGTACAAGACAGAGCTATGGTTACAACGGCGAACCAATGGACAGTCATACACGGTATATTGGCCGCACCATTTTTAATGACCTTGAACGACCCCAGACCCAGTTTTCAAGGTCAGATCATTCTTTGACGGTGAATATATATCCAAAATGGCTAAATATATGGCCATAGTTACTACGGAAGGTGAATAGGAAACCACACCCAAGCTTTCAAATGGTACCATTTTCAATGACCTTGAGTGACCTCTGACCCACATTTCAAGGTCACGATAATATTCAACGTCAAATAACTTGATTAATAGTAAGTCGTGTATGATCTACACAATGGTTCCGTTTCCAGTGACCTTGAGTGACCCTTAACTTAGATTTCAAGGTCACGGGGTTATCATAGATGCCCTCGACATATTGTGTGCACAGCTGATGCACGATCTGTTTGCAATAGCTAAGTTCTTGACCTGTGTGTTGCTATGCATACATGTAGATATTGCAATACACAATGTAGCTGATGTTGTTGGTTGGTTGGTTGTGCGGCTGTATTGTGGCAAATAAGCTTTATGGATTAAGTTGCCGCTTGGTACAGGGGTTGTATTCTACCGGTACCACGTTGTGTTAGATAGGGGGGTCAGAATAGGGGAACACTAATATAAAATATATAAATACTCTTACTTATATAATTACTTACTTACTAAACTACGTGTTGGAGTAACTCGCCCTCTTGAGTTTGTGTTTTCATACTTGCCATTGCTGTGCTGCCGTATGACACATACATTTGCAGATTTTGCCATACTTGTGTGGTCTTGTTATTGGTACTTACCACCTGTACTGATGTTGCTAAATTTTTAGGAGATACATGTGCATCCGAAAGCCCTGAAGGGTGTGCGTGGTTCAGTTGGAGCGCCAATGCCTGGTGTTGTACTGGACATAAAAGTGAAAGTTGGAGATCGCGTCGAGCGACAGCAGCCGCTCGTCGTGCTGAGTGCAATGAAGATGGAGATGATCGTGCAGTCGCCATTAGACGGAGTTGTTAAGAACATTGCCGCCGAGCAAGGAATGAAGCTCGAAGGAGATGATTTGCTGATGGACATTGAGTAAAAATACAGGGTCAGCATGCCAGATTATAAACGTCTGCCATGTTTGAATTACTGTTTTTATTTAAATTCTTTATTGCATCCTAGTTGTTAGTTTGTTGATTTGTAATTACAATATGTGGTATTGTAGTGATACTGTTGTTTGCAGCCGATATTGCTTGCATATCACACTACTGGTCTCATGCAATTTGAAGTAGTTAGACTTGAATTTTGATGAGCAGTTATTGTTCAGTTCTCGTATTTATTGCGTGTATTTTAGTGTTTTATAATTAGCATGTTGGTTTGCTGATTTGTTGACATTAGTGGTACTGACATGTGCATAAGATGTTGCCTGTTACCTTGATAAATGTTAATGCATTCTGCTATTTCGATATAAACCCCAGAGGTACTTACTTTATTTCAGGCAACAGTGGTCCATAAATGAATGGAGAGACAGTCTATACAACAGAACAGACATACAAAAGACAGTAGATAAGCGTACACACATGTACATAAAAGCACAGAAACATAAAACCTGATTTTTTAAAGTGCCCGAAAGTCTTAAAGGAAAAGAATTGAGCAGAATGCTTGCTTAAGATGTCTTATGACAGAAAGTGAAGTTCTGGTGGTTAAAAGGTTCAGCAAAGCAAATCAGAGCAAGACCTTCAAGTTTGTCAGCGTTTGCAGCTGTACTGAGAGTGCGTGGTTGATGTCGATCAGTGCGGCCACTGCTGTCATCTTCCCTTATCACTGTCCTGTCCCTGATATTGTGCCTATGTACAGTGCCTGCGTTCATCATTTCTGACACTTAAATAGTTTTTAATACCTAATACATATTTTAGCCGACTAAGACTGCCTTGTGTCTCATGAAACATCTCGAGGGTTTGGCTTCATACTGTTAATCACAACCATTTAACGAGATAATTATTTTAAATGCTAATCCAGTTGCTGCACCTACAGTTGTACTGACTTTTACTCTAGTAAATTGACATATTATTTGATGAAAAGAATCGGCTTTTCTCAGCTGTATGTCTGAAATTTTCGTTCAAATTAGTTAATTTTTTTCTCGGCTGTAAGCCAGCAAACAAAAGGGTACATACAGGGTTTGCAAAACACAGGGTACGTAGCAGATTATTTGATTTTCCATTGATGTGATAATATATTTTCTAACCTACAGTCAACTATTGTGTGTTTTTACACGTTTATATATGCTGTCTTTTTTCATTCAGCCAGTATCTACTCAGTTGTATGGATCTCATTTTGTATTGGTTTTGAACCGCTACTGTTGTATTGTAGACTTGATGTTTAGTGTTCCTATGGAGTGTGTTCACTGAGTGAAGTTAATTATTATTTATGGGACTTTTGTTGCTGTTTTAAGAACTAATTTAATAGCTTAAAATTGTGTACATATATAATAGCTGTTGTAAACCATTTCTTGCCTTTGCAGTTGGGTCTGTATTTTGTGTGAAAGTGTGTATTTCTGTGCTCTTGGTACAGTGAAAGTAGTCTTATCCAAATATGTGCATAGACCACAGAAGGTGTGTGAATTTGGGGTCAAACTCCTATCCTCCCTTTCCCCTTCCCCTTTTGGCTGTGAACTGCCAAAGTTCCTGCGTGCTGCAAAGTTGCTTTTCCTTAAAACAGAGGAGGTCTGGGACAATATGAGCCCTGGACAAATCAGGGTCTGGGGCAAAGCCCCAGCCGCCAAATGATTCTGATGGGTATAATTGGACAGTAGAATGCAGCTGACTTGAAGCAAGTTTAACAAACTGGGCTGTGAAACTTGATTTATGCATGCAAAAAGTTGTCTCAAACAATATCCCAGTTGACTCCCACTTGGAAAAGTGGGGTCAGTTGACTGCCTGAGCGCGTGCTTACACAGTCTGTGAATGTGTGCAATATATTTTGTTGTCAAAACAGCCATTTAAGCTGCGATAGAGATTACTAAACCTATAAAGTGGTATGTGGGTGTGTTGCTGTTGGGTTGAAGAGGGCAGCTACGTTGATCAAAACCCTTGCATTATTGTCACTTCGATGAACTATCGTTATTAATTATCATCACCACTGTCGACGTTGTTGAACTCTTTAAGAGCTGCGTGCTGTTCTTTCTGTTGAGAGCAGTATGTCATCTCGAATATGACCTATAATGTGTTGACTGGTACGTTAAACCCTACTTTATCATTATTATCATACCAGAGCCATGTGCGTAATGTCCACATCAACCATTCCAAACCAGATGATTGATGGGCTTCTGTGATGATGCTTCCAATCTGTCAGTGGTGAAGCCTCTCTGATGAATGATCCTCATCCTCAAGGTGATATGCTGGCAATGTCAAAAATAAAATGATACGCCAAGAAGGGACTTTATCGCGTGTCATGATTTGTCTGTATAATTATCTTGCGCTGGAAGCAGCCAGCAAAGTGTCGTTTTGTTTGCCTGCACTTTATGTTTTAGCAATATTACGGTTAAATGTTTTTCTAGCTGTCACCATGAAACTTTGAGAATAGATGGGCAATGGCTCTGACATCAAGCCATTAAATTCGCCAGGTGGCAGCACCCTGCAGTTGGGCATGGAGCGAGATTTGCTGTGCCTAGCTTAGTGTTGCTGTGATGACTGGACCTCGTGCACTCGTGAGTTATACTGGCAGTATTCTGTCAGAGTGTCACGTTGTATACTGTGATTACTTTAAGACCATCACTTGAATGTGACATCGACATTTGTGTCCAGTTTTTTTGTAAGCTTCTTTTGAAGTGATGCACATTGTTGTTTTGATTGTTACATAGTGCATCTAAAAACGAGATCCATGTTACATTTTCAAATAACTGCAACATATTCTGATCCAATATCAACAATTTATGGTACACAGAATCAACATTATGATCTTTTACTAGCAGTTGCTCTTTTGTGAAATGTTTGAAACAGAGAACCAGCTGCAGGTTTTTTTCTGTGGCAGCCAAAACAGAGGCTATGCACAGTAACTGAATTGATGTTTTTTTCCAATTAGCATCAGCTATGAGTTTGATCATTTCACTTAACACTGTATCTTCACGACATCATTGCGCTATATAAATTCTATTATTATTATTATTTATTGTTATACAACTCTTGAGACAGTAAAAATGTTTAAGCAAGGTATGACTGTGATCCTATGTGCTTATATGCATCTCTTCAATAGTGTTGCTAGTGCATGCTGTGACTGCTATGCTTATAATCTAATTGGTTTCCTGTTTTTGTCACATTTCACGAACATAGTGTATGTGTAATTTAGTGATATTAAATTGCTTGTTCTTTGTAACAAAAAGTTATTAAGACTTAAGAGGTCATACTTGTTGGAGTTATTTGAATATGTAATGAGTCCGTTTTTTATTAAATTGCTTGTTCTTTGTAACAAAAAGTTATTAAGACTTAAGAGGTCATACTTGTTGGAGTTATTTGAATATGTAACGAGTCCGTTTTTTTGTGACACAGTGTATTACTGTATTACTGGTTGTATTTCCATTTTTACACATTTTAGCATGCCAGTATGGTTGATTTTTATTGCTCATTCTGTTCGTTTGTTATAACTTTCTGTAATATTAATTCTTTGTTGCCATACATATTACATGATGATGATGGGTGATGTAACATTGTTCGTGGCTTGATGTCATAGTATTATATGAGGCATGACCATCGTTAGTGCTATACTACATGTTGAAAAATATATGATGTTGCTGAACTGTGTTGAGTATGCTGCATGTGTAATCGAAGCTGAGGAGAGTTATGTGCAAGATATACATGAGCAGTGCGACAAAATATGTCTGTTCACTTACACCTTCATTTCTTAAATCAAAACTGTATGTCAAGACAGTATCACACTAAATTCAAACTGTCAGCATTTAAGCTTAGAGGTTAAATATTGTTTTGCACTGTTTTTTTTCGTGGTAACGTATTTCAGAATAGTCAATAGATTGCCTGATTGTGGACCAGTGAGGGGTATGCTGTGGGGGTTTACCATTCAGGGGTACAGACTCCGCCAGCCGAGGCCAGGAACATCCACAATATTGACACAAATTCAAGTGTTTTGGGGGTGGGATCCCCTTACATAATTATTATTTGGTGAAGAATATATTGGAACATTATCACCTTGTTTTTTTATTCACCTGTGGTTGTTTTTTCTTTATTAGTAAGATGACAGGGAAATAGTTTAACAGCTGTTGTCGTGAAACTTTGAGATTAGATCAGCAACAGCTCACACTCATGGGTCGTGTCTGTTGATTTTGGGCCAAAATTGAGCCGCAATTGACATCACAAGGCCAATAAATGCGGCACATTACTGTGGAGCAGCAACACCTAGTGAATGTTGTCAGTCAAGCTAATGCCATGAAGTAATGTCACACAGTGGCGCTAGAAACAATTCAAAAGTGGAGGGGCACAAACTGCCGGCGCTTAACACCGGCCGAAAAAATTTTGATGTGCCCCTCCACTTTTCTGTAGTGCCCCTCCAGGTGGGAGGGCACAACAAAAAATAGGGTGGGCACGGTTAACAGTTTCCTTTCAGTTCTGACGAGGTGACACTAAAAATGACGAAAGATGAAGATTACACCAATATTATGCAAGCATGCAGCAATATTGCCAATCACGGTCTCTCTGGCGTGAATATAAAACGTGTCTGTGTGCATGACACCAGGATTGGACGTAGCCTATGATGAAAATAAATTTTCCTCAATAAAAACCACAGAAATTAGAAACAATCAGTATATTACCACTTAAAATACTAAATGCTTCTTGTCATGTAATAGTTTGCCTAGAAATAATTGCCAATGAATTGTGATCGTTTGTCATTGGCAAAAAAATTCGTGCGCTACTGGTCTCAGATCAAGCTGTCCTACACGGTCCTTGTGGTTGTGGCAGTGTAAAAATAGCAAGTGGTTAAGTCTTGGCTGCCTACAGTTGACATGTGCGTTTTCAACCGACGCAAAGCAGAGAAGCAGAAGCTTCGTTCCGCTGAAGCACGTTGCTGGTATGACGATTGACGAGTGACTACTTCACTAAACGAACAACTTCTGTTAGCAGGAGACTTACACCTCGATTTGAGTTCAGTGCTTCTGCAATATCGGTCACAGTCAAAATAGAAGATTTTTGGTGGTTGCTTTCCTCTAACAAATGCAAAATATAGGCTATGAACTACAATTATGCTATAGTAAATAATGCAAGGAATTTTATAGTTGCAGTGGCCAGTTGCAGTTACCCTCTGTGCCCCCTCTTGCCCCTCCACTCTCAAAAGTGGAGGGGAATTTGCCCCTCCTGATTATGGCTCCGGCGCCTATGATATTGCCACATAGTGAATGTGGTAAGGTGTGTTGAGCCTAGCACAAACCACAGCTTGAGATTATTTTGCAGCCTTCTTAAACGTGTAAAATCGAATAATATATTGGACTGTAATGTGGTTTCAGTGAAGTTATGCATACTTTTGAACTTCATTTGTCTTTTTCGAGTTTTTTTTACTCAGCACTAATACTAAATCAGAGCACTGTTTCGAATATTTGATTGAAACTGCAGCGATTGGTGACTTGTTTTAGGTGCTGTTAACCTGTTTACAACTAATCTGAGTGATTATTACGGTGTACGCATATAGTACGAGTGATTACTGGTTAATGGGATATGGTGCAGAAGTTGAGATATTAGGCTCCAGCAGCTACTATAGTAGTATAGTTAGAAGTTTTTAACTGTTACTTCACCATATGTTTAAATTAAAGCAGATATGGGAGTCTCAAGATAGGCCTACTATTTCATCTTGAGACAGTATTTTCACTCTATTCAGTATTCACTGTCTTGAAGGTTATTGTCTTGGTCTCGGTTTGATGATCACTGTTTTTGGTCTTGGTCTAAATCTTGCCGTCGTTATACGACACGTATAATAATTCCATCATGTAACGATCGACACGAGGATGGGAGAACTTGACAACGTTGAAAGATGGACCAAAGGAAATAACCTCACACTCAATCGTGCGAAGTGCACCGAGATACACGACATCAGGAGAAAGTGCCAAGTGGTGATGCCGCACCTACTGCCGTATGTCGCTAGAGTTCAGTCGATGAAGGTGCTTGGTGTCACAAGTAACTGCAATCTGTCCGTTCTCGACCACGTCAACAATATCACCAGATCGTCTGCACAGACTATTCGCGCCCTGCGGATCCTCCGAGCGCATGACATGGTAGACTCATCACTCCACGTGGTGTACCGAGCAGTCGCGTAACCAAGTTGACGTACGCTGCAAGTGCCTGGTGGGGCTTTGCCTTTGCTGCTGACCGTCAACGCATAGCAGCGGACAGCGGTCCTTCGACGTGGCAAACGGTCCGGCTTCAACGGGTTGTATT
>Ga0209149_1002299_pt1 | contig 10603 bp, 7 predicted proteins | sample WorMetTyACAVOLI2_FD_187423 | JGI IMG/M metagenome (GOLD analysis project Ga0209149, IMG submission 187423) | Marine gutless worms symbiont microbial communities from Max Planck institute for Marine Microbiology, Germany - Olavius algarvensis... ...
CGCTACACTCCTGGGATCAAACGAAACCTACCTTTCGCTACATAATCGCCGACGTCGTGTAGCGAAGTTGACGTACGGCCTACAGATCGGCACGGTGTTCGCCAGCGTGTTTCCGGGCAGTTTCATCAGCACAGCGGTGACTACCTGCGTCGCACGCGTTACTTGATTGGCGCGTAATTTTTATCGGGCATTTAAATGTACAGGGACTGATGTAGACTAGGCTAAAATTTGTACGCATTTTACATGCACTGTGTATGCAGAATGTATCCATTATCTATTGTGTTAATTCATGTGTAATCTTTTTTGCGTTTACTTGGATATTTATAATAGAAATTTCGATGTTTGATTTTGTTGCATGTCGTTAGCATCTGTAGTACGTCCTAGTGTTTCAAGTCCAAATTTGCACTGTTCTCTGATTGGCAGACACACAATTGCCAGACGCCGCCTACGCCGCTGGACGCCACACCCACTCCCCATGCCCGCCCCCATAACCTACCTTTCGTTACTTCCCTGACATGGGCCTAACCTATCTTTCGTTACGTTACCCGCCCTACCGTCTGCATCGGCTTGAACTGTAAAGCCAGGATTACATTACAGCGACATGTCGAGATGGTCCTGATCTCGTAACTTTGCTGTGACTTCACCGTAGCTGTAATGACAGACCGACATTTCTTCTTCTTCTCTTCTTCTTCTTCGTCTTCTTCTTCTTCTAATCTGTAGTAGCGATGCAGGACACGTTCTGGCAGTAGACTCCTCTACCCAAATGTATTGTATTGTAAAAGCTTGTCTGGCCGGCAAGGCGGAGTATTCACAGATTTGATGCAGCCCTAGTGTCGCATTCGTCCCGATGCTGTCTAGATCCTATCGTCGATACTGCGCTTAATCTAGAGCGAACGATGACCAGTATCCAACGGGCATTCTTAACGCCACAACTGCGTCCGTGGTACATGCGAAAATTAAAATTATAAAACTTAAGATTTAAAACTTATTGGCTATCCCTGTCTCCGTAATTTAACTGTCTTCGTGACAACAATCAAAGTGTCATTAATTCACATACAAAACGATGCTTGCATAGCTTTCCCCGCTGAAGCAAATTCCATCTGTGATCACTGATCAGATCAGACTGCTGGAGGTCGAACCGTTGACAACACGCGAATGATGACGCGATGAAGCCAGATATTGGCCGATAATCGCATTTTTGCCTACCCCACTTGCATTCGATGTCCCGTGGGGGTGACCCCGTCGGAATTTCGCAAAGATGTTTGACACTTCGGCGCATCGTGACTTTTTTGATTATTGCGCCTTATAAATACTCTTACTTACTTACTTATTTACTTACTCATAGAACTAGCATGATTGGGCTACCGCGTGGTGAAGATATTATGACAATACGTTAAGCCGTTTCGATACAATGCCGAAACGTGACGGATGGACAGACAGGATTGCTATATCAATATCGCGCGTCAGTGTGCTAACGCGCGACAAAAACTCTATCTCCTTCTCTCTCGGAAATTGTGACCACCATCCAGGACGACGCAGAGTAATACAGACGTAGACGTGGACCCAAAGAGAATTCGGGCTCAGACAACTGTCTCTATGCCCGTGCTCGACATACAAATACGACTACTATTTGCTAAAGCTATCAAACTGTAACTTCACCACTGCCGTTTCCGGTTCCGTCCAGCGTGTACATCGTTGTGCGAAACAGCTTGCACGCGTGTCTGTATGCTGTGTAGTACGATCAAGATTGTTCCTTTACCGTATAGCGTCGACATTGAGTTCGGACCATCGCATGGTTTCCATCACTTCGTAGACGCGACGCAACGCGACGCACCGCACCGCAATTCCGCCGGCACGCCGCCGGAGTTGTGGACTTTCGTACTTGCGGAAACATACAACATGGTTCTCATAAAACTCATAAAACTACAATGATTGGGCCATCGTGTGGTGAAGAAACTATGACGATATGTTAAGTCGTTTCGATGGAACCGAAACGTGACGGACAGACAGACGGACAGACCGACAAATAGAATTGCTATATCAATATCGCGCGCGGTTCGCCGTTGGCTGTGGCAAGCTCTTGCGTTACCGACTTTTTGCGACGTTCTTATCGAACGGAAAACACTTGCAGTGCGGTGCGGTGCGATGCGTTACAGAACGCGTTACGTCGTGAATTGTGATGGAAACCACGCGTATCACATGTATCACTGCATCTGACACGGTCACGACCATTAGGCCTGCATTTCTCTGCGGCGCTACAGCATCAACATACTAATCACAAACTGTGTCTATGTGTTATTGCGAAGAAAAACAAATAGATTTACTGTAATCAGCCGACAAAGAACAAGGCAGGCCTATGTAATGTGTGATAGCCAGTCAGCATCACTCTCCAGGGATGCAGCGCTCATCTTTTGATGGTCTTGAGCCGCAACGATACCCAGCGTAGTAGACGGCAAACCACGTCTCTTCCATAACCTGCCGTCACCTTCCAATTTTTACACCGGTATCTAATTATACACGTCTCGCTGGACAAAAACGTGTCTGTCTGTCCTTCCTTCTGTCCATCTATGCAAACCTTCACTGAAAGAACCGTTAAGAACGTATAGCCAAAGCTTAGACAAAGCGGGAGGGAACAGTCGCAAAATCGAATCGATCCCGTACATCCTGATCGACTATTCGATCCGCTCCGCATCGCACGTAGGCCTACTAGACTATCACAACATTGCACCGAACACGCCTGAGAATGGGAAAGAGGCGGTGAATGTGCTGTGCCGGAGGAATGCTGCAGCCGGTGTACACCGACAATAGTCTTACTAGCCCGTTATAGTGACACTGGCAGTGTTGTACATGAGTGATGTCCGTCAGTGTCGGCGACGGCGTACAAAGCAATTTTGTTACCGCAATGCCCCGCAATACAGCGTGCCAAGTCGTGCCATTTTAGTGGCACGAAGTCTGTTATAATTTGTGCCATGTCGTCGCATCTGTCACGCATAAGTTACGAACTGTTCACAAAATGTTCATCCTCCTCTCGATCATGAGTCATTATCATCATCATCATCATCCAACGAGTCCAACGTCCTTGCTCCACGGCGCCACCGCACAATGCAGAGTTGACCTACTGTCTTTTTAATACGCCGTATTTTACACGTATACACTGTGTCCCCAAAAAAGTAGTACACCAAACTCATGGCGATAACTTTGTCACAATTCTTAACGGATTTTCAAAATTCTTTCACTGCTCGAAAGCCAAGTAAATTTCCAACAAAACTCATATAATACTTCCCACCACCTTCAGCATGTTGCCGCACTACCTTGCGAAAGTTAGAAGTTCCCAGTTTTGGCATATCTGGAAGAAAATGCAGACGAAAACGTAACATGCATTGATTTTTGAACACACACCCAATTTTAATGCACTTAACTTACTTATTTACTTGTTGTTTCAATTTCCGGTTCCTGTTAAATATTTCTTGTAAATAGCATACGATTTTATCTAAACAAGTGTTGTGAACTGAAGCAGCGTTTTCTGCATGTTTGGCATGGCATTGAGCAGACCATCATTGACAATGCAATTGACGAGTGGCGTGGACGTCTTCGCGCATGTGTGCGGACAAAAGGCGGACACTTCGATCAAATAGTGTGACACTATTCAACCATATGACAAGAGGCGTGTCTATTTTTGTCAAATGTGACACGATTTTTAGATTGTTTTTGAGGAAATTACGATAATTTCAGACTTCTAACTTTCGCAAGGTAGTGGCGTAGTGCGGCTACATACTGGTGAGAAGTAGCCTATTATATGAATTTTGTTGGAAATTTACTTGGCTTTCCAGCAGTAAAAGAATTTTGAAAATCCGTAAAGAATTGACAAAGTTATCGCCATGAGTTTGATGTACTACTTTTTTGGGACACAGTGTAGTTTCAGCGACAAACTTCATAAACTAAACGAATTTGGAGAAAAAGGCCGCGTATGAATGCATTCTGGTGGTGAGAGTTGTAAAAATTGCAAGTAAAAGTAAAAGAGCTTTAGGCTATGTGTTGGTCTATATAATGTACAGATGCTTGTCGCTTGTCCAAAAAATGCATCAACAAATTATGTCGATTTTGTTTATGCTAACCAGCTGGTTAAAACTCAGAATTCCGCTCGGGAACCGGATTTATCAAATTCAGCATACCATAATTATATTAAAACGTGAGGTTCCCAACTTCCTACCCCGAAGTGCTCAGTATAACATTCACGTTTCTCAAAAAACCGTCTATCGGGAAAAGTCTGTTAATTCCGGTTGAAACGACAACATTCATCTTCACATAGAAGCCGCCACATTCGAAGCCGTTTGCGCGACGAGGCGCTCTGCTGACAACGAAAGGAGATTTAACACTTTAGAGCGCAGAGGCAATTATAGTGCCACATCGAATACAATGAAGTTGGTACACTGGCTGTTAATGGGTGGGCTGTTATACTTGGTACAGCGAGAAGGGGACTGGACGGGGCGGCACCGCGGCAGCCCGTTCAGTCCCCTCCTCGCTGTACCAAATGTAACAGACCATCCAACAACGGCCAGTGTACCAATCACCGTATTGCTGTATAATGGTCCGTTGCTCTGCGGTTTTAATGTGGCCATAAAGGGTTAATAGTCGTTTTCAGTCCCACAATGTGTTCAGTCTCCATTTCTGTGTGACGTCACGTACGTCACGTCCACATCTCAGTCTCCTCTTCCATAAAATATGCAAATTTTTTCACCATATGGCACCCAACGGACTGCTAGCTTTCGACCATTTACGAATTTATTGTGGTCATCGGTTTTTTCGGTTTCGTTTTTGTCGCGCTATAGCTGAGTGCGACTTAGCTCTAGGCGGCGTGTCTGTCTGTCCGTCATCCGCTGGTAATACGTCAACACTAATAATCGTAGGATCATGAGGTTTCCACTGGCGCGTAGCCCAAGTACTGTAGTTTTCTGAGACCAACTTTTATGCCCTAGGTCGCAGTGACTGCTAACCCTAACCCCTAACTCAATATCAGCCTGGAAAGCCGCACCTAGCAAAACCACACGTAAGCATGCGTCCGTGCTTTGGCCTGTTGCGTACAGGCAGGTGACATCAATGCGTTATGCACGACGGTCTGTTGCTATTGGCTGCAGACCATTCCTGAGTACATTGTGTTTAAGTAATTTGACATACATTCTACACGACCGGAAGGATTGTTGCTGAGCGCGATCTATTAGCGATAGCTAAATGTCTTGTTCATTTATTTACAGTTAAATTCGTGCTGGCTACCCGTCAGTTTTTAGACTACATCTCGTATTCTTATCCGAACCTCCAAAATGATAACAGAAAATGGCAGACAACACACTACTGATGTAAGTGTGACAGTGGCCATATTCACCTGTTTTAGAAGACTGCGTAACATTTTTTTAAAATTTAAACAATTATCAATGTATTACTGTGTATAGTAGGCCTATTTCTTTGTATTTTATTGTAGTACATGTATATACAATGTATCCCAAAAAACGTCCCCCTTTTAATCTTTTGAATAGGCCCCCTAAATCGGTCAAAAATTAGCTGATTTGAACAATTTTTTGTGTACGGAATCCTGAGGAAACTTGCGACTAGTCGGGCTATAAAATTGCCCACTTCACCTGAAAAGTGTCACTGCACTACCTTGTGAAATTCAGGACTATTATTGTTACCAGCTTGTCACAGAAATATTATAATAAAATGTTTTACTGAAGAAATAAAGGTGTCAAACAAAAACTGCGAAGTTAACGAATCTGCTGTCTGTTTTCTTTACAACATTTTCTTTCTGTGTTATTTTTATAGTGGAAGTTTATACTGTTTTAATCAAAGTTTATACTGTTTTCTTCAGGAAAAAGTGGGTGGCTTTGAAAAGAGCAGGTTTGTTGGCTGTGAAAAGAACCGGTTACTGTTATTAACCTTGACCTTCAATACAAATACGAAGCAGTAAGGTTAGCGAGAAAATAAGTAAAAGCTACAACTTTGGTTTATTGTGACAGCTTGAATCAGTTTTATCAAGTAATAACTTGAATAGACAGGAAGCGCCTGTGATTAATGTGATCGAAAAGTGACTTTTTTTGCATTTCACTAGGTAGTGCGGTGACATTTATCAGGTGAAGTGGGCAAATTTATAGTCGACTAGTGACAAGTTTCCTCAGGAGTTTGTGTACCAAAAATTATTGAAATCGGTTTATTTGCGACCGAGTTATTCCAAAAATAAAAAAGGGGGACGTTTTTGGGACACAGTGTAGTTTGTGTGTCATGGGTTTCGAGCCTGTGCCACTGAAGGTGAATGAATGAATCAATGAATGGATCATTTGTGGCGCAGACTTACCAATAGGAAACAAAAGACCAGAATGTTTCATTGATTTTCGTTTGGCAGTTACGCCTTCGTTTTTTTTTCGTCTACAAGTGATGCAGAGCCCACACAGACGCTGAACCTTGTACAACGAAGACATTTTTCAGACCTATGTCATCGACCTCCCGTCCACTCATCGAACAACACAACTTGCTGAATGCTACCAGCTAGCTGCTGCAGCCAGGTTATTATCGATCGCGTTCGATTCGTGCCAGTCCGCGGACCTCTGCAGTAGGCTACAGCCGTGCTTCAAGCTCGATCTCGCTTCTGTTCGAAATACCAAGCAGTAAATCTCGATCGGCGTTTGCCTATATAATGTTCACAGACGATGGCGTTGGCGATAAGGATTCTGTCAAATTAACTGCCTGGACTAGACGAGTAACACTGCTCGATGGTATTGTTGTAATTTGAGCTCTTCCGTGCTAATATTTGCACCAAATGCATCAAAGGATCTATCGGCCCTTGACAGATTTTCGGTCTTTCCTGCTGTTTGCCGACAATTGCACTAATGACGCAGTCTGTAGACTCAAACTAAAGAAAGGGTTTTTTTCCGGGGAGCTTTTGCCCTACGGGCTTGGGTACAAGGGGTTGTGTCAGGGTGCTTATGACCGGGAGTCTTATGTCCGAAAATTCCGAAATTTAGCGCACTTTAACTGCCTTTTGTCTACACCACAGCTGTTAAGCTTTTTCTCGTCAAAGTAGCGTCACCTGCTGTTGTTAAGGCTCCTCACATATCACTCCAATTCTCAAATCTCTCCACTGGCTAAAGGTCAACGAACGCATCGAATATAAACTTATCTCTCTCTCACTTACAACGTTCTTACAACTGCTCAACCTGGCTATCTTCACATTCACAACCTTATCTCTTTTCAACCTCCTCGCAGTATCCGCTCCTCATCTGTTGTCACTCTTTCTCGCCCGCCAACCATCTCCTCCTTGAAAATCACAGATCGCTCATTTAGATTATGCATCACCTCGTCTTTGGAATCAACTTCCAGATTCATTCCGTCAGTCTCACCATTCTTGTCTTGATTCACCTCCTCATCCACTTCTCAACTCATCTCTGTCATCATCCCCACTCTCGTCATCCATCACTCCTTCTGTCTTTCACTCCAGGCTCAAAACCTCCCTTTTCAACAAATCCTTCCCACCGTAGATTTCTTTTACCTACTGGACTGTCTCACGATAACGGGACTGAACCTGACCTATCACGCTCATTATTTTATTTTTAGTTTCATATTTAATTTTTTTGTTTATTCCGTGGTAGACTAAGCTGGCTACCCGTCCGCTTGTTACTGCACGTTAAATACACAGTATCGTATCGTATCGTACCTGGCGAAAGAAACGAACTCAATCTTTCTCTTTTGCGGGGTCTTCGTGTTCTCATTTTTTTGTATTTTATGGCTAAATCACTGATGATGATCTAGGTCAGCCGTAGGCCCTATACGCTTTGCCTTTTCTGCACTTTCGTCGGAACACACACACACAGATATATAATGATTTATCACAATATAGCAGCTTCTGTACACACGCACTAAAACATGCATGCTGCGCGCAGACGCCGTTACGACAAAATTGCTATTAGGCCTATCTGCTCTACATCACGTCACACACCACAGACAGAAATACACTGTGTCTCAAAAAGTTACCCCGACTGTAACTTAAGCAGATTACAATAATTTTTTGACGTCAATACACCTGAATAAATTTGGCATCAAATAGTAGTTTCACTTCCCATCTCACCTAAATAATTTTTGTGCACTATCTGTAGAAACTGGAGGACCAGTGGCAAAATGCGATGAAATGCCAAAAAACGGTGTTTAACAAAACATGCAGTAACCGTACAAAAGGTTAGCTTAGAAAACTGATTTTCAGCTTGGACCTGAATCCCGTTGATTACAAGATTTGGGGTGTCATGCAGCGCAGCGCGTGTACCAGACACGGGCATCACAAAATTATGAAAATATGACAACACTAGTCTTATTCAAGTTAGAGGCGACAATGTCGGCGATACAGTGTGCACCGAAAAAAGGTCAAAATCTGGGAACAAGTAGCATTGGATATTAACTCCAAATTAAAGGAACATGTCCCCAGCGTCTCTTCGTTTATGGTTTTATTGCCGCGCGATGCTATCATAAGCGTGTCTGTGCGTCCGTCTTTAACGTTCGTGTATTCTCTCAAACGAGTAATCATATCCTGAAACTTTTTCACAATCGGGTAGCCAAACCATTCTAGTTTTTTTTCAATACGAAACCTTATGTCAGTATTCCGACGGGGACTCCCCTTAACGGAGGCATCGAATGCAGGTGGGATTGGCAAAAATCGCGATTCTCGACCAATATCTGGCTTCATCGCGTGTTGTCAACGGTTCGTGGAAAGTTGGTGACACTCATCACTGGTAAGCGGCGTCGTTTGTGGTTCGCGGGAGATGGACGACGAAGTGTTTATGACAAGAAGCCTCAACGTTACGCTGAAGACAACAAAACAAAATTTGATCGTACACGAGGTATTGTGCTGTTGAAGCTACTAACGCACGGCCTCTCTGCGACAGTAGGGCTTCTTGTTGTCTCTTGTTGCTTGAATTCCAGCAGCGCTTCGGTGTTGTCTGATCGCGCCTACTTGATCGACTGCGGTCAGTGATCGATTCAGCAGGGCAACTGACTTGTAATGCCTCAATGCACGAACACGTCTAATCCTTCCTTCGAGACAATTTACTGATCGTTGGTTCAGTAGAACGTATATAGAGTTTCGTCTGACTGTTCGCATTTTCCGCTACTGTAGTACCCATTGCACGGTGCTGCCACCCCGAGAATTTAACGGCATGGTCCCACTCGCAGGGTCATTTCCCGTTCGTTTTGAGTTTCACGACGATAGCTGCAATGTACTGTAACTCAGTATCTGTATCACTGCCCATCAGCAGAGACATAAGCGAGCCATCCATAGCCAGAGGAGTTGGGCCCAAAAATATTTTGAGCCCCCTGAAATTATTTTCAGATTTCGAAAATTTAGACCATATGTTCTTAACAAGAAATTTTTGTTACCACACGTTTTTATGTTCTTCTATATATTTTTTTCTGTAACTTGTGTAGTTAAGATCGGGAGATTAATCAACGTCATGGACTCTTATATATGGCTGACTGGCTATTTCGTCGTCCTATTTGAAACCGGAATCTCCCCAGGAAGCGTCTGGGGAGGACAATGTAAAAAGCGGCAACAGAATAAGCGATGCCAACTTCCCGATAATGTTTCAATTCCATTAGTAACTGCGCGTCTATTTTGTTCGACACAAATTACCATGGGTCTGGAAAGCTGGTGGTGATTCTTAGAAGCGCTTACAACGAAGCCGTATATAACTCGCAGGCTCGACATTTCCATTCACCGCATACGTTCGCACATTGCCATGCAGTATATGCAAACGCTGTCATAGCATTGCAGCCCATACGCAACTGACACTGCATAAACGACTCTCGCTTTTGCTGTTATGAACCACACCAGTCAATACCTCCGCATTTGTAGACACATACATTACATACACTGCGGAACTGCGTCAGATGGCTTCTCTCCGTCCGACGCCACGTCGCCACCTCTGGGTCACCCGTCAGATATTAACGGTCAACCCAACCACGTTTCCGCGTAACCTTGATATAGTGGTAATAGCGCCTGACGGTCGCGGACCTAACGCGAAAAGACGATCCGCTGCTACCAGCTGCATCTGCAGAACATCGAGACACGGTGTTTGCGCCACACTGCTGTTCGATTAACCCTTTGAACATCTTATTCACCACAAATGGTCGCGACAAAAAGAAAAATACAAATTAATAAACAGCAAACAACACACACAGTAGTCGAGAACATTAAGCCTCCGCCTGTCAGTCTGGCCTGGCGAAGGCATAAAAAGGTTATGGACTTTATCTCACGTTTTTGTAATCATTATTTAAAAATTAAAATGCTGCTCTATTTTCAAATTACTTAACCATTTATCTTGGCAATTTCTTCTGAGCTGGGCTTCGAAGCAACGTTGCTTGCGGTTTAACATTTGCCCGTCGTTTGCCCAAATTTCGTTACATAATGTCCGTGATTGGTAAGGGTAGTAGGGAAATGTGCACAGTGACACTACATCTTAATAAAGTTTATTGTTTGCCATCATTGACATATGGCTGTGAAACGTGGACACTAAATGATCAGAGTATTAACAGAGTGAATGTCGCATGGAACAATAGCTTCAGACATATTTTC
>Ga0209149_1002300_pt1 | contig 10602 bp, 10 predicted proteins | sample WorMetTyACAVOLI2_FD_187423 | JGI IMG/M metagenome (GOLD analysis project Ga0209149, IMG submission 187423) | Marine gutless worms symbiont microbial communities from Max Planck institute for Marine Microbiology, Germany - Olavius algarvensis... ...
GTCAACTCAGTGTCTTGCGATTGACGACTGTATACAGTTCAGTACGGCCTTATGCGTGATGCCTGAATCCTGGACTAATCTAACTCCTGTGAATTGGAACAAGAAGCAGAGAGAAGGCGCACTGAGCGTCGTCGACGACGCGCCGAACAGACGGACGTCCGTGACGCGATCATGAGACCGGTGTGGCTGGGTGGTCGAACGGGCACCTGTTCGTCACAGTGACGTCACGCTCTGCTGGCCCACCACGTTCACGACGACGTCCTGGTTGGCAACATCGGAACCTGTCATGAGCGAGCACTCGACATCACACTGCACTGACGCGTTATGTCGGTCGATGCCAGGTTGAACGAATGCCATCGGCTCTATAGACATCACAACAAGCACGCTATTTTTGAACGTAGATCGCTATTTTTATCGCGCGTCAGCATACTGACGCGCGATATTGATATAGCAAATCTGTCTGTCTGTCTGTCTGTCCGTCCGTTACGTTCCGGTACCAAATGAAAACGGCTTAACATATCGTCATAGTTTTTTCACCATACGGTAGCCCAATCATTCTGTTTTTATAGGCATCAAACATCTTCCGACGGGGTCACCCCCTGCGGGGCGCTAAATACAGGTGGGGTATAAAATTTAGCGATTTTCTACCAATAAGTCGCTATATCTCGCAAACGAAATTTCACCATAGTTACTATGGAAGGCGAATAGGAACTGGTATGCGATCTATCAAATGGTGTCATTTCCAATGACCTTGAACGAACCCTAACCCTGTTTTCAAGGTCACGCCACTCTTTAACGCTAAATATCTCACAAACGGCTGCAGATACGGCCATAGTTACTATAGAAAGCGAATAGGAAACCGTACCCAAGCTTTTGAATGGCACCAATTTCAATGACCTCGAGTGACCTCTAACCCAGATTTCAAGGTCGCGATATTATTCAACGTCAAATAACTCGAAAATGGTACAAGATAGAGCTATATTTACAATGGCCGACCAATAGAAAGTCGCATGTGGTCTGTCGAACGGCGCCATTTTCAATGACCTTGAACGACCTCTAACCTGGTTTTCAAGGTCACGCCTGTCTACAGATACGGCAAGATACTATAGAAGGCGAATAGGAAACCACACCCAAGTTTTCGAATGGCTCCATGCAGTTTTGATGACACTGAGTGACCTCTAACCCAGATTTCAAGGTCACGATATTATTCAACGTCAAAGAACTGGAAATGGTACAAGATAGAGCTATGTCTACAATGGCCCACCAATAGAAAGTCGCACATGGTCTATCGAACGGAGCCATTTTTGAATGACCTTGAACCACCCCTAACCTGGTTTTCAAGGTCACGCCATTCTTTGACACTAAATATCTCAGAAATGGCTAAACATACGGCCATAGTTACTATGGAAGGCGAATCGGAAACCGTACCCAAGCTTTCAAATGGTACCACTTTCAATAACCTTCAGTGACCTCTAATCCACATTTCAAGGTCACAATAGTATTCAACGTCAAATAACTCGACTACTACTAAGTCGTGTATGATCTATCCAATAGTTTTGTTTCCAGTGACCTTGAGTGACCTTTAACCTATATTTCAACATCACGGTGTAATTTGTATGCCAATAGATGCCCTCAGCGTATTGTGTGCGCAGCTGACGCGCGATCTGTTGGCGATAGCTAAGTTCTTGTATTTACACATCATCGTAAGGTAAAAGTCATTCAGTCGAGGCGCTCGTCTCCGTTTCCATAAATCAACTTATATACTTTATTCACCAATGAAACAATAGACATAAAAAACAAACAATAACACAATGCGTATAGAAAAACTTAAATAAAAAGCTTACTTAATTAAATTTAGCAGGTTATGTATCACAAAACGTTGTATGCACATACATTTATTTATTTATTTATTATAAATAAATAAATAAATATATTTGTTAGTTTCTATTTGTCTGCACGTCTGTCTGCGTTCTGTTTATATATCTAGTATCACTCTACGTACAGTCAATTTTATATGGATTTACTGGCCAAAGTTTATTATCGCTCAAAATTCATCTGTTAGTTCCTAAACTTTACTCATAACACGAAGGTGCGCAAAACAGCCAAATCGAGCCCTACCGTCAAGTCGTTTCTGAGAACCTCCGGAGCTGACCCAAAGGGCTCGGCCAGCAGACGCCGTGCCAGTCGTCGCGCTGGTGGTAGCAGCGGCGCCCGGGGCCGTCTCGGTGGACCTCGGGGTCGTCTCGGTGGAGGGAATGCTCGACGGTGACTTGTTGGGAGCGCCGGCAGCTGCTCGACCGCTCGCTCCACTCGTCATGGTAAGCTTGCGGACGTTCTTGTGTTTCTGGAACGCTATGATGTGTAGTTTAGGACCGAACAGACAGATCAGAGCCACAGTCGCGCTCAGGGTTACAGACAGGCAGAGCGTCGTCAGTTGAACCTGCGTCAGCCAATTACAAATAAGCTACAGAGATTACAAGTGCTGCCACACACAGCAAACCTCGCCTCGCGCTCACGAGTCACGACACCGTCAAGCGTTGGCAGACCCTCAGACCAAATCAACCGACTTGGGCCGTGAGTCCGCCTAGAGACTGCTAATCTGCAGGGTGTTGCCACTAGCACGATCCCAGAGCTACTGCCTGCCTGCCTTGCCTACACTGAAAGCCGCATTTGTTTTTCATTAATGTTGCACGAAAACAAAGTTACAAAGTTAATAAACTAACATCATTACAAAGTTACAACGTTACACATCACGGTAAATATGCGGAGTCACGGACGTGAAAATAAATAAGTAAGTAAGTAAGTAAGTAAGTGAATTATTTGCAAGTGAGATCAAACAAGTGGAGTGGTTGTGTATCACAGAGTTAACAGCGGCACGATATGCGGCCCTCCAAATCTATGCCGTTTACCTTAAACAATACATCGGCACAGTGACGTGTCGGCACTTTTAGTAAACGACACAGGCATGAGACAGACAGGCAGACGGACGGACGAACGGGTTGTAACGCGTAATGCGGCCTCCTAGGTGAGGGGCCGATTAACAACAGTATTGGCCTTAAAGACGGCCGCGAAGATACGCTGTCGGCTGTCGTCCGACGTCCTCGCAGCGAACTGGCTGCAGTTCGCAGCGCGTTTCAGCAGTTTGACAGTGGCGACGCAAGGACTGGGTGAGATCCTCGGAGGCGAAGCCAGGGGACCAAGAGACAAACTGAAGTTCCCAGCAGAGTCCACGGCACCAGGAACAATGTCACCAGAAGCGAATAACCTTCGAGAAATACTATCAAATTTTTACGCTTCAAGACTGTTATGAATCAACTAAATAAATATCAAACAACGTGCATTTCGTGACTGTGTAAAGATTTATTTTAGCACATCAAACATTTTACTGTATGTCTATTACGTGTATAGAGCCTGTTTTATTTTATGTCACACATTTCATCGCTTGTTTGTTGACTGTGTATATGAATTAATAACCACCTTACCCAGACATCAAGGTACGACGCAGAGGATAGGAGGCTAAGTTGGCCTGAGCATACAATACATGTAGATAACCAACCTCTATAGGGTTTCCCGCTCAGTCGGCGCTCACCGCAGCTACGTACAGTCTTGAAGCAGCGCGAAGGATCTGACCTGAAATGAATTATGCGTGCCGAAGTAAATGGGAATGAAGCCGAGCCAGATGACGCACGTCGTGTACATCGTAAAGCCGATGTGCTTCGACTCGTTGAAGTTCTCCGGAATCTTGTGCGTCTTAACGGCGTACACAGTGCACACCACGATCAGCAACATGTTGTAGACGAGTGAGAACAGGAACCACTGGTCCTTCGCCGACGACCGTCAGACCCTCACGAGCCACATGCTCTAAAATTAACCACTGAACTGTCAGGAACCACTGGTCTGTCATGCGGCACTTCAGCACCACCTTGACAACGGTCATCATCATCATCATCATCATCATCATACTCTTTACTAAGCAATGTGTCAAAAACCGCAATTGCAAGTAATCAAGTTATAAAAGAAACAATACACACTATACAAGAGATAATACGAACTACACGTATATACGATGTCATACAATAACAGGTGTGAAAATTGGTAGTAAGAGGGTAGTGTGTAAGTAAGTAAGTAAGTAAGTAAGTAAGTAAGTAAGAGTATTTATATCCGGCGCCTAAAAGCAAGAGTCAACAGTTAGTATATTGCATAATTAATAAACGTCCTTAAAGAGAATCTGTTTATAAAATTAGAGTCAGTGAGACGGCCAGTGCGTGTGGCACTGGCAGGTATCTGTTGGCCCGGGCACTCTTCGCCTCAGCTCGTAGTGGTCCGGAGCTACTGCGGGTGGCGGGAGGAAGCTGTGGAGAAGGTGATTGACAATGTTGTTTATCTTGTTAAACAGCTTGTCGTCGTCGGTGTCTTCCAGCAGCTCTTCTTCACGACGGCAAGTCTGGCGAACAAAATCGACAGCGCTTGCTACGGCGAAGAAACGCGTCGCGTTGTCGGTCTGTTGCCGTGATGAAGCTGCTGCACGCAGGGGACGCGTAGAGTATCTTGGCGACAACTACAGTCTACAGACCGGTGACAGATTTCTCCTAGTGTGAGTACTACACTGCTAGTATACGGTTAAAGACAGATTAAGTGTTAACTTTTAGCGTTAGGCGTCGCTACTGCAGTCGTAGCTGCGTTCCGGACCGTTTAAGAGCGTTAACGTTACTGATCGGTGAGTGCTGCTTCTATTGTATAAGTTGCGTTTTGTCAGCTTTTAATAAACGAAAATGATGATGATGATGATGATGATGATGAGTGCACGAGGACGTTGCTACGTCGGCTTAGTTGGCAGCGGCTTAAACTGTGCATTACTTATATTGTGAATATTATCATATGTTTGGATTACATTTCGCATGCCAATTTGCTAATTCCCATAATACTAATAATTATGCTTGTTTTTTTAAAATAGCGCATTAAGCAAATGACCCACCACACTTGGTATAGGTCTATAAACGCTCCATCACAGCATTTGCAGCGTCATCATCTATCAAGCGATATGTTATTACACAATATTCTTGTTATCGCTGTTTCGATGTACGGCTGGAAATTAACAGTTTCATAGCATTACCAGTTTTCAGAAAGTATTCAATATCGATATCAAACCGTCTACAAAGGCAAACGGTGAAAAAATATCGAGCTCACTCACGGCCTACTCAAAGTGTAGGCCGTGGCTCACCTCATCCTTGCGGCCAAATGGATGATACGGTCCAACGCCCGGCGGCTCTAGTACTAACCAGATCGTCGCTCCGACGACTTGGACGGATATTAGCAGTATGGCGATAATGACCTAAACATAAACGATAACAACCGCATGACGTCATGCAGCTATATATAACTCAACACTTCCCTAACAAGTGGATCGGAGACTATACGAGAAGCACCAGCTCGACGAACCCAAACTGCATTAGAAAAAAATGAACCCCCAACTGCATTAGGAAAAAGAGGCGACAGACTAACGAACAGACAGACAGAATGACATAGCCATGGCGTAAAGATCCGGTATTTTCGAGCGGCGTTTAACAAGTGACTGTGTGTCGCAGAACAGCGACATGATATGCGGCCCTCCGTGCTTGCATTTAGCCTACGCACAGGCGCCCACAGCTGTCGGCTGAATAGCGTCTTGTGTACAGACGGCACGGTCGGTGATGGTTGAGGGCACACAAGGCATTCTCAAGACATCCCGCTAAGCTACCGCTTCAGACATTGTCGCCCGGTTATCAGGACCTTGACCTTTAACCTTCTGACCTCAAACATGCTCTGTCAGTTCCTCCTCACGCGGGTAACCTCTCATCAAAGTTTAAATGTTGTACGTTGTGCCGTTTTAGAGTTAACGGTTGGCATGGGACATACGGACAGACAGACGGACGGAGCTGTAACGCGTAATGCGGCTTCCTGGGGGAGGGTGACATAATAATATTATATGACTATATTGTTATACCTCTTCTAAAAGTCTTTCCCACCACAGCCTAATGGTCACGCCATTATATGACGCTGAATATCCCAGAAACGATACGAGATAGAGAGTTGCAGTGAAGCTTGATGGTACTCTCTGTACTGCCTTCACTGATTATTGGACTGGACCGGACTTATCATCAGTTTATTTTTTAGTTTTATTTTTCTGTGTAATTCGATGTGATAGATTAAGCTCGTGATAGATTAAGCTGGTACTCACCAGTTTTTAGTGCACGTTAAATGTCTCGTCACCGTGTCGTATCTTACTGTATCGAAACTTGGTTGTAGACAGTTTGAATAAAAAGCCGTCGTGAGAAAACTCGTGAAGTAGTCTTGACGTGATAACGGTTACATTGACAAGAAGCTCAGCTGTCGCAGAGGCCGCGCGATGCTTCGTGTCATTGAAAATTTCGCTAAGTCACTCAAGATCATTCGAAATGACACCCTTGAGCAGGGCCTGTGTAAGTCCCTATTAGTATTTCATTGTAACTATGTCTCTATCTGGTATAGTTTCTGAGATACTCAGCGTCAATAATGGCACCGCGTGACCTTGAAATCTGGGTTAGGGGTCATTCAAGGTCACTGAAAATGGCACCATTCGGTATATCGCACACGAGTTCCTATTAGCTTTCCATAGTAACTATGGCCGTATTTTGTATCATTTAGGAGATAAAGCGAGATATTGGTCGAAAATCGCGATTTTTTATACACACCTGCATTCGACGCCCTGTTAGGGGGTCGCCGTCGGAATATTGCCATGCCCATAATGTTTGATAACGAAAAAAACTAGAATGGTGTGGCTACCCGATGGTGAAAAAAGTTTGAGGATATAATTACTCTTTCATGTCACGAACGTGACAGACACCCAGCAGGACGGACAAACAGACACCGCATGACAGCATAGGCCGCGCTCATGCATAGCTTCGCGCGGCAAAAACCTACTTGTAAACACTGTAACAGGAACTGCCAGGTACACGTAACTCTAGGACAGGTATCCAGTTGTATCACCTGTGATCTGGGGCTGATAAACGGAGGTCGTTTAGCCGAGTGGCGGGCACTGTCGAAAATGCGCGAGATACGGTTGGTCTTGGTCAGCAGAGCGGCGTACGTGACTGCAAAGCCGACACCGACGCCGAAACGCTGTACGCCGCAGACGAATGGACCCGGCTTGGCGAGTATGACTGATCTGTTCTACCTGGGCAGGTGTCGTAAAGGTGTCCGTGCCATCTTGGCGAGTATGATGAAGGTTTGCAGGTAACAGATGATGAAGCCACCGAACAGCATGAAGCTCAGCTCGCGTCCAGACGCCTTCACGACTGGCGTGTCGAAGTTCTTGAGAAAAGCGAAGACGACCACACACGTCGCGGCGATGCCCATGACGGCCAGCACGGCCGGTACCAAGGCAAAGAGACTGTCCCAGCGCATGTATTGCTCGGTAAGACGGAGACAACCGCGGCGGTCTTCGGTCGGCCACCAGCCGCCAGGGCACGCCCGGCAGGTATACTCGTCCTCGACGAACGAGCCAGGATCGCACGGTACACAGACCCAGCAGCAGGTATGGCCCTGTTGGACTCGTTTGATGTAGCCGACGTCACACGGCCAGCTACACTGCGACATCGGGATGTCGTACGTACCTACAAGCAAACTGAACAAGCTCGCACATCCACGAACATATACACTGAACAGTGGGAGGTCAAATCTCCACCAGAAAATCCCGTAAGTCGTAACATTTTTGCTGACGTAGGACAGAACTCAACGGCTTGGAATTTTTCGAAAACTGGCACTCACCCGTACTCCTGACCCTATCCGACCCACGAGGCGGGGTCCTGACCCTAACTGAGTATAAATGTTATGGTTTCAATTAACTGTACCGTTCGTGATAGACGGCTTCGAAAGTGTACCTGAAGTCTTACTTGCGTTGCACAGAAAATTGATTTGGAAAAATCCAGAACCCCAAAGGGGAAAGGGGCAGCCGCCCCCTCGTTCCCCGAGATCCACCACTGATCGCACGTATTTAATTTCGTCGTCTTGACAAAACGCAAGCGCCAGCTGCTATTAGAAGTCAGACCTGGCCTCAGAATGATACGACGACCAGATCGAGAACGTAAGCCGCCAGCGTCACGTACCTCCGGCCCAGGTGATGCGGTTAATGCCATGGTTGACGACGTCCATATGAAGCTCGTCGGCCCAACGCCCGACCGTCACATACTCGTATCGACGAGTCGCACGATTGCGTCGGAAGTTCATGATGTTGTAGCGGCCTTTGCTGTCACCGTTCTCGTCAAAAAACACGTGCGCTCCATACCCGTCTACAGAATACGGTATACAAACTAAAATAATCCGTCCTCACGCGCCGTCATGATAGTCTTGATGCCTGCCATTAACTAGACAGAAGTCACAAAATTACGTCGACATCGTAATGCCGCGTCTCACTCTCACTCGTTGCACGACTATATATTTTAAAAACAAAACTTAGTGTCACATATTTTTCTTGTTAATTACAAGTTGTACTTATGTTCCTGCGTTTTACGCCTCTGGCCAGCTATGCGCGGCGGAGGCTGTTATGTCTCCATTATGTCCCGATGTACCGATGCCAACATCGACATTTTTCGCTTCGCATGAATAATGAACGGATTGGGAGATGTAATCACTACCATCAACAGATCAACTTATTTGGGCGAAATGGCAACAGGGACAAGGGAGCAGGATATGACAAAAAATTCGAATCGACGTCGAACCAGTGCTGCCACGTAGCGCATGACTTCATAAATTTCACAGTACATACGGCACGTTACGTCTGCGAGTCCACTATACACATGCTCAGGCGGAGGCATCATATGAACGCGCACTGTGTCTTCATTTCTCTAGTTTCCGTATGTATTTATTATTCTACAGTAGCTGGTTAATTAAGATTTATATTAGATGTTGTCTGTGTTGAAGTGCTGTCCAATTCCTCCCAGTTGGCCGACCTGCTACCACGACGAACACTACACTACTCCAACTTGGCTACTACTACTACTACTACTACTACTACTACTACTACTACTACTACTACTACTACTACTACTAGGCCTACTACTACTACGTACGCCTCTACCAACAGCACTATCATTATCATCATTTGATATTTATTCATTTGCGCTGTATACTGAAAACTTTAACTTTACATAACAATAACATAACATTTTTATTGTGTTTTGGCAGCAGCCAAAAGCGAGTAGAACAATGTGGGTCGTTTACAGACGCCGAGTAAGCCTCCGTTGCAACCATATATCTCACAGGAGGTCTCAGGTCACGGGGGAAGATAACATGTGCTGGACACCGGTGGTTGCGGCCGTGGCATCGTTTCCGGCGACAGACAGACATTATGAACAAACGACCAGATGAGCATAAGGATATAGCCATTGCGTGAAGGGGAGGCTTGCTAACTTGTAGCGTTGATAAGCGATGACGTCTCTATACATTTAATTGGTTTGTTATTTGTTAGCTTATCGTCTTCGGCTGTACACGTACAGCACTTATCTGTTCATCGACGCTGCTAGCTCTCGGCTTGAGGAGTCCAGCGCCTGAAGCATCACGGGAGCATAATGACCGCTGTTTGTCATTAGCTCATTGTTTGTCGCAATTATTTCTACTAACGAGATCGGAAAAAAACTTCACCAAACCATCGTAAAATTAATAACATCAGAAACAGCGTAAACAACGAGTGATCATTATCGTTCACCGCTCGCACAAATCTGTTTTTTATAAACATCTATTTTTGACTTTGTTTGCACGTAATAATAATGTACTAGTTCATGTGATGTTGCTTTTCCCGCGTCAAATAGGCATCAGTTAAAAAACAATTGTTGCTTACGACCAAGCGAAGCCATTTTGTCTGCTCATTTAGCAAATAAAGTACTACAGGGAATAAAACGGAAGAATAAAATATCCCAAATAAATTCTGAGAAAGTGGCGTATTAGACGTGTAGTAAAATAAAACCCACGTCTTTATAAGATTTTGCTATTATTCTTTCATGTATTAGGTTATTCAATATCATAAGATTTTTAGCAACAGTGGTTGCAGGCATTATTGGGGACATGCCCGGCTCTGCACTACAAGCCGCGAGACCGAGAAGTGAGGGTGTGAATAGAGCGGTCGCTAGGTATACACTGATGCCTGAGTCCGCTAATGGTAACTTCTGGATGCCAGAAACAACGATGTTAGGTGAAACGCTATCAGCAGCATGTCGGAGCCGTTCAACTTCGTAAAAAGTCGTCATCGGAATTAAATATGCAACTCATTAATCGTTTACTTTCTTCTTCTTCGTCTTCTTTGTCGTCGAGGTAGACCCGCTGGTGCCAAAGTCGCAAGCGACAAATTCTTGACAAAACCTGCGGTCCTATGTGCTGCTTGGAGCTTGCAATGATAAGTGTCTAAGTAAGTAAGTAAGTAAGTAAATTTATGTCCGCGCAACTACAGCCTAAACTGTCACGAAGGCGCTATGCTAAGTGAAATATGCTCTGCGAAATAGAAAAGTCTTCAGATGTGTGCAGAACTGCGTCATTGTCAGAGATGGGTCACGAACAGAGAGCGGCAACGAGTTCCACAGTGACGGACCAGAG
>Ga0209149_1002301_pt1 | contig 10600 bp, 3 predicted proteins | sample WorMetTyACAVOLI2_FD_187423 | JGI IMG/M metagenome (GOLD analysis project Ga0209149, IMG submission 187423) | Marine gutless worms symbiont microbial communities from Max Planck institute for Marine Microbiology, Germany - Olavius algarvensis... ...
GGGGGGCTCAGAGGCCCGAAAGCCTAGGAGTTTGAAAAGTGGGGGGGGGGGGCTCAAGCCTAGCAGCCTTATAGAAGTTTACGCCTATGGTTGAGCATGACTTACACCCGACTGATCTGTCGAGTCATATTCAGTAGGTTTCGTCCTTCAGTGCTACGACATTGTTGGTTGGGTCACCTGACCTGTAAAATCGTCTACGAAATGACCTATATCGAGTGTCGAGTGGTACGTTAAACCCTACCATACGATACTATCAGTAGGTTACCATGTAGCAAGATTAGTCCCACTGATTACTCGTGATTTTCACAGACTTTTTGAAAAATATATGGGAAACGTGCTAATGAATGTTTTATTTTTTATTCGGGGAAACCTCGGAATGCAAACATGTACATTCAAGTTGTTTCGTTGTTACAGGTTCAGGTTTTTATGCCTCGGTCGTAGGTCTGTATTATAGCACTTTAGGCTGCTCTGTTTTCACTGTGCCCCGTTGTCATGTGCCACCACCGGCTAAGGCATTATATGACTGCGTGCTGTCTTTAGTTCTCTCGTTTATGTATTTGTTACACTGTTGTCATCATAGATCGAGTATGTGCATATTACGAATATTAATGATTAATGAAATATTCGCAAATATTTACGAATATTAAAACTGGCTGTGAATATTATAATTGGCTATTTTTCATCCTTTATTTTCTGGAACAAAAAAAAACCAAGTAATTGTACAGAACCAATTATTGTCTTGCAATGGAAAATGAATGTGAACTGTACGCATCATTTACGGTGAGAAGTGCATGCAAACAATAGAATGTTTGCTTATTGCGACCGAACCTGTTTTGTGGAACCACACAATAAAGTCGCTTTAGATCCGATTCTGAAGATGCACAACAAATATTTACGAATATTAAAACGTGCGTCATATTTACGAATGTTAAGGTCTAAAGTCGTGGTTGTCATTACTAGTGCAGTCTATTACTTGGAAAGACTTGCCCTGTGTGTGTCCCAGAAGCTGTAGGATAGGCCTGATCCGTTTCCTGGCTGGATGGTGTAAAAGCCAACCTGAACTAGGCTTTAGTTTCGTAGGGTTTAGTTTTGCTTATGTTTGTGGGTTTTCATTAGTTGTTGTTTAGGTTTCTGTGTTGTCACTTGGTCGTAGTTACATTTGTTTTGCTAGTACCAGTCAAGTGATTGGTTAGGAAGGTCAGTTTTTTACACAAGTCAGGCCCGTGTGGGTCCCGGGCACTGTTGTTATAGAATAGGCCCAATCCGTTTCCTGGCCGGATGGCGTAAAAGGCTGCTGTGCTGTGCTGTAGTACTTTAATGAAAAACAGACAAACCACTGTTACAGCAAGACAAATAAAAATGTCAATCAGCCGAATTAAACGATAAAATGTCACGATATAACAGACAATAAAAGAAATTGTTTTCATCTAGTGCGTTGCGTCATATTCACTTGGCCCACTGTTTGATGTGCTGGATCTCGGCGTTCCTGAACCAGGGTTAGTTTGGTTTCGTTAGGTTTAGTTGTTTTAGGTTTTTTGTGTTGTGTATTATTTCAGTTAGCCTAGTTTGTCTGGACTACTTTGCCATGTAATTGGCTAGCCAGGCCGTATCCAATGATGCATTTTGTCGAGGAGTACATCTCCACAAAGACACGGTTGCATGAGGGTCCGTTAACCTTTAAACAAAGCAGTTCATATGAACTGTTTTGATGTTTTCATTATAGTTTTAATCTGTTATTTTTTACTTGTTCATCTTCGTCATGATCATCTTGTCACAACTTTTGAGCTCTCTCACATTTTAACTAATACCCTAAATGTATTTTTACTTCTTATCTGAAATTAATATCTTCAACATACTTTTACTTTTGCATGGCACGATATAGCCTTTTTGTGCTGAAAGTGCCGTTAAAGACCAACCAATCAACCTTTACACAAGTCAAGTGATTAGCTGAGAGGGTCATCTCCAAATGTGTTGAATGGAACTTAATCACTCCGTTAAGTCTGTTATTATGCCATCCTCTGCCTCTCTGAAAACAACGTAAACAGAGGCCATTGCGGCTTGATTTCTTCAGCAGAAGTTCCAATAAACGTTTGTTTTGTTGTATTTTTTGTTATATAACAAAAACGTGCAGTTACCAGATTTATTCAGTCTGTCAGTCTAAATATCAACACTTGGCAGGCATCATACCAGGGTATTCCAGACATATCATACTCTCTGTCAGACGCCACTTATTTACTGTTGTTGCTGAAGCAGGCCATGCCTCTTATGTCATACCAAACTAAAATAAAGTTCCACCACTTTACCACTAATTAATTTATAATTTATTAATAAGCTGTTACTGTGATCCATACATCTGAACTGCAATTTTAGGAATATTTAAGCATGTTGTAATATAACACTTTATAACGTCACTTTTTAAGGTAAGCTTTTCATCAAAATCTTGAATAGTGATTTTGTTGATGGATTGCTCCATGTGATTGTTAAAATTCTGTCATCGTAGTGTAAGCAGTTTTGATGTCATTGGGGTCTGTCTGTCTGCAAACGAAGCTTGCCTCAGTCAGTCACATGTAGTCAGTCAGATGTTAAATGGTTAATATTAATATTGTGGTTTCTACAACGACCAGTCAGATTAGGGCTGTTCCAGAAATTATCCTGGGCGGCAACGGTTTTTTTGTCCGGAGGGTGGATGCATAATAACGTCAAGTTTGTCCTGAGGGACGAGGATATTCAAGTGTGGTGGGGGCAGCTGGTATTCCGATTTATCCTGGGGGTGGGCGTTTGTGCCTTTCCTTATGTCCTGGGGATGGAGAAGTCAAAAAAAAATTGCCGCCCACCCCCGAGGATAATTTCAGTGCACGTTCGTGTGATGTGTGACAATGGGTAATGTCACTTTTTGATTACCCGTCTATCGCTGAGATTATCGCCGAGGACTGAATTCGGACCGAATGAAGTCATTTTTTTTCATTTGCACTCAGAAATTGCTCGATTGCTCAGCGATCGCCGAGAGTTTTCACTGAGCTAGTGGAGAGTCCAAAGTTAGTCTGAACTCACTGCTTGTTTTGCATGCACGAGATTATTGTTAATCCGTTAGAAATTAAGTTTTGCTTAGAGCGAAAATCACTTTTTCGCTAATCCAAAAGTAAACAAAGAAACACAGTTATGTTGGGGAGTGACTCGTCGTCATTTCTGGCACGCAACTCACGATTGCGTAGCGCCATACGTCGACATCATCCTCCACAGAGGGCGGTTTTGAGCCAAATCTGCTGCTTCAGGGAGCATAAGGTGGTGAGGTTTCAGATCCTGTTGGACGGTGCTGAGCCACGTGATGCGGAGACGACCTAGTCGTCTTCTCCAATATGCCGGAGGGGAGGCTAACAGGATCCTCTTGGCATCTGCGTTGTCGTCCATGCACATAATATGCCCAAATAGGGTAAGCCGGCACGACTGGATTATAGCAGTGAGTTTGGGTTGCTTCGTTAGCATCTACATCATCATTCCGTACAAATTGGTACCATTTGATGCCAAGCAGCATACGCAGACACCACTGGTCGAGTGACTAATGAATAGTTTGCACTCAGTGGAATTGGTTAATCGCAACTGTGGAATAAGACCGAATTTGGGCCCCAAGGTTAAGCTTTGGTCTCAGCGAAAGACTAATACAAAAAGTGAACTGGTCCAATAATTTACAGTATACTTACCAGTAGTCAGTGATTCGATACTTGCATGCAAGTTAACATTAGTAGTCCATGTCCATACAATCTATTGCCATTTTATACGTGTGCGTCATAGGAAGTTTTTCGTAGTATGTGTGTGTGTGTGTGGCGTTTGAGTTTATTGATAAGATGGCAATATGTAAGCAAGTTGCTCATTTGTGTTTTGCCAGTAGACATAAGCTCGATGGTCCGTACCTTATTATGCCCCCACCCCGTAGGGGAGGCGGGGGCATTAAGCGGTCATCGGCGTCCGTCCGTCTGTCTGATGTCGCGTACATCGGCTCTCGAAAACCAAAAGGCCTAGGAAGACGAAACTTTGCACAAGGGTACCCCAGGTCACATGCGACTCCCACACCGACTTCAAGGTCAAAAGTCAAGGTCAGCAGGGGCGGGGGCATATTGTGGCGGCCACCTAGCCGCACAGCTTGTTCAAGTGGCTCACTGGCCAATCAGAACAGTGCGGTTCCGGCGACGTATTGTCTTAGCTAGCCTGTATTTGTTTGTAACTTTGTGAAAATGTTTGTAATCATGTTTTTGTTAGCAATACTACCAAGAAAACGGTTAGACTTCAGGAATAGACAGTTAATGGCTGTGGAATCGTGAATTACATTCACCAGTTGGCAGCACTGTGCAGTGGGGCGTGGCGCAAGGTTTGATGTGCACGACCTTATTTGTTCTAGCTTCTTTCAGGTCACGAAACCAGTCTAGCGGATCTGATAACTGCTGCAACTGTGTATTGTAACTGTGGTCTGGCGTGGTCTTTATCAGTCCTCCTTTGTATTTATTCACTGGCAAACTCGTACACAAAATAACAGGAACACGGCCGAGCCAATAAAACCATTTGTCTTCCATTTGCTTGTGCCATGCCTGTGATACAAGGCGAAGTTTAGTGGTCTTTGGTCATTTTCAATGGCACAGATTTCATGACTTGTTACTTTCATTTAACAGTCTTAACGAAGTTAACGTACGTCACGCAATTCATCTGATGGGACCAGTTTATGCCGTGTGCATACAGTACGTTGCTAGACTGCTCTGCTAGTATTGCAAATGAATACTGTGCAAATACATTAATTTAAACGGACAACTGTAGTTACATGCTTTACTTGGCTAAACTGGTGTATAACATTACCCGAGTATTTTACGGTACTAGAAATTCTTTTTCATTGCCACTAACCCATTTAATAGGATGATACCATTTTACCTAGTATATGAATAAATAATTATATACATGTAATAATACCAGAATTGTTTTTGGCATTATTATACTTATAACTTCTACTTTCCAATTGGCTGTATTTATTCCTGTTATGCATTCTAGGCATTTCTTATACAAATGTGTAAATGAGTGACCAGCATATTATCTGTAACTACAGCTGTGTACTATATTGTATGTATCATGTGCATGTGTGTGTGTGTTAGAATATTTTACTCTCGCAGTGATGTCAAAATATACATCTTTAGTCTACATTTTTAGAACTATTGTCATGTATGTAGTATTTGCTGTAACAATGCATAGTAAAGTATCGGGGTTTGCTACTTAATTTTATGTGTGTTCACTTTCATACTGGCAACCTGTTTAAATCAAACATTTCAGTGTTTCTGGACAAATTTACCAGTTTCTTTTGTATCCGATATGCCTGTCAGTTGACTGATTCGGCATTTGTTGTTAGGATATTTTATCTCGATCTTAAACCAAATTATTGCAGTTTGTGACCTTTGGACACATTTAATAGCATTGGATCACCACGTTTATTTTTATGTTTTGGTATTTTTGTAGTAATTTTCATTGTGCATGCCACATGGTGCTGAAATGGTCAGTATGAAGGAAAAAATGAATGATCAAACGGATTTATGGTGTGATAATAGATAGACTATCTTGTGTTGAGCTGAGAAAAGTCTAGCAATATGCGATATATACAATCATGAAGTTACAAGCTAGGATGCTGAGATTCTCATGGTCATACAGAAAATCAGAAGACACTATGGTAAGAGGCAGTGGATAGTTTGATATGTATTTAAACAGGAATAGTGTCACTGTGATAAAAAGCTGGTCTGCAACAATGTTCTCTCAAGATGATCAACAGAATCATCAGTGCAAAATTCTAAATAGTGCTCCATAGTAATTATTAGTCTTATCTTGCTCAGTTTTCAAGATACGACAACGGGATAGACGGACCGACGTAATCAACCGATGCACCTCTGGCCCTTAAGGTGGGCAAGCAATGCTAAAAGACGATTAATATAAAAACTTATAGTGCAGAGTGAGTTACTGAAATGCTGAATCACTGGTTGATTGGTGTTTAACGGCACTTTCAGCACAACGCTATATCGTGCGATGCGAAAATTAAAAGTTTGCTATTAAGATATTTATTTCGGATCAGTTGTGACAAAATGATCATGACGAAGATGAACAACTAAAAATATAATGTAAACATCAAAACAGTCCCTATGAACTGTTTTCTTTATACGTGAATGCATCCTCATGCAACAGGTCTTTGTGGAAACTTACTCTTCAATGTAGGCATCAACGGACATGGCCGGTCTAGCCAAGGCAATACAGACAAACTAGGCTAACAGAAATAATACATGTTAATTCAAAAAACATGAACCAAATGAAACCAAACTAGCCATAGCTCAGGTCGCCTTTTACGCCTTCCAGCCAGGAAATAGATTAGACCTATTCTATAAGAGCCCTGGGACCCACACGGGCCCAGTGAGTAACTTGACTTCTTAAATACATCCAGTACTTGCTTGCCTAGGTTGTAATGTAATAATGGCCATGAACGAGTCTGTCTGTTGTCAATGTTCAGTTCATATTTTCATTTCTTCAGAAATATACAGTTATACACACCACACTGCACTGCTTCCCAAAGTCAGAATCTTACTTCCACTTTAATGCTAACCACCAGATACATATGACGAAGCAGTTTCTCAAACCACGAAAACGAAATGTTAAAATTCACAATACACACACACGCACACACCAAAAGTCACCATCACATTAGCATGCATTTACTACGGCAATCAATCAAGAGTAATGCAGAAAAAAAACTAAAACAAATCAAACGTCTGAAAGAACTACAAACATCACATTGTGTCAGTCGATCCCGCAATGCAACAGCTACCACACTAATAGAATCCGTACGATTAACAGTATTGCTAATGCCAACATATATACATATGGTAATCGAGCGCCGTGTTACAACACTCGTGCGGAGAAAAATGCTAAAAACGCCAGCGGAAAGCTACAAGAAGTGTTCGCTTGCGTGTACTCTAGATTAGCCTGACCAAACCGCTACTGTGTTGCACGATACAAGCACAGCTTCTAGTGTGATATACATACAAATAACAACATCATATAGTGAACAAGCTACCGTTAAAGCTTACACAAGTCAAATGCTAAGTGATAATGTCGTATTCATTCCTAAATGTACTATAACAATACACAGGTCGACGACAAATGGCAAAAATATCAAAAACCAGTTGTTGCAAATACAAGCAGCAGTAATAGCTTACACGACAAATTAATATTTAAGCGTACGACTGCAACGTTACTGGGTGAAGCTATACGAACATACGCAAACTGGTGCAAACACTAGCAGCCGTGGAAAAGACAAACGATATCGCTGCTATGTCCAATGTCAACCACACAATACCAAACAGTCGAGTGAAAACGCCACGACAACTCGTAACCGATATAGACATATCACATGGACGATATACCACAGTGCCGAGTACCCGTCGCGGATAATCTGCCATGCCGGGTCTACACGCTCAAGTCGAATCTGTAACTTCATATTACGTGCATGTTCACTGTCGATTACTGGGTGCACCGACACAACCTGAAACATTGTAAAAATAATTACAGCCGTCGAGCGATTAATTTCTTTAATCTCGTGGTTAATTTTTTAATCGTGTGTTAATCGCGGTTCTAATGCACATTTTATTTATTACATTTTACAATTTGTTTACGTTCAGTTGTAGGTAGATGTTGTTCGCCCATTGCTGTTGAACGCTAGACTACTCTTAGTACTGACGACTGATTACAGTGACTGATTAGTGCAGGTCATTAAACTTATTGACAATTGACAATGATGCAGTCTTTTGACTTATTCGTTCGTTGCCGAGAAACGTTTGATTTAGGAAAGTTTGTGTTCACTGTTGGGACCTCTGATTTGCATAAATTTTTCCTGCGTTAAAATTTTAACGGAGTTAATTTTTTTTAATCGCAACTAATTCCTTAACACATTTGTTAACGTGTTAACTTTACAGCCATAAAAATAATATAATTAGTCACACACTTCAGCATTGGTGATGAAGCAGATCCCAGTCTCTTGGCAGGTGAAGTCATAAGTAAGTAACCCTGGCAGTAGGCTGCCATTTGCTGTCAATTTCTGCCACTCCCGTGTTTACCTTCCCAACCACACATCATCACCGTCCTTTGGCCAGTACCAAATTATACCACTTGATGACAGAGGTATTTAACATGCCCCAAGGTCATTTACGTGATAACTGTCAACCAGGAATCGAACATGCAAAACTCTGTAGCCAAACCAAATGCAAGATTTTTATAGCAGTCTTTTTACTCAAAATTCAAAAAAGACGATGTTGTATACTTCCATGTTCAATGGCTCGGACTACCAACCTACGAGTGTTTTGAGCACATATCATTTATGTGCAATTCATGAAATCTACCCGAAATTCTACAACAGAAATAAGACTTACTTAACCACTAATCCATCACAATGGGTTTTCGCTAAAACCTAGTTCTTAACTTTGGTTTTAAACCAAAATTCGATTTAAAACCAGAGTCAACCGGAAACTTAACGTGGCGCTGAAGTTCGGTTTTAAACTCTGTTTAAACCCAAGACTTTCTGCTAAAACCAAAGTTAAGAAGTAACTAAGTAACTCTGGTTTTAAATCAAAGTTGATCTGAACAATCCGGTTTTAAACCGAAGTTATACAATGTATTTAGATAGGCCGCTGTGCTAAAACTCTAGTCTTTAACTTCAGTTTAAACCAAAACCACTTTGTGTTTCACTTACACGACAGCATGGCGATGTTTGTGTTTATGACGTTGCTATGGCAGCTGACGTTTTTGCTAATCACCGAATGCATTCGCCGAATATTATTATTTTTCGGTCATAATTGTACAGTTAAACATTTTTACACTAATAATAATTATTGTACAATAATATAAATGTAATACAAGTCAAACAGCAATCTGCAATTTCATTATAATAGACGCTGTTAGCTCTAAAACCAGGTTAAACTGAGTTTTAAACTAAAGTTAATCTCAGCATTTGTTTAAAACCGAATTTACCAGTAGCATTCAGTTTGGTTTAAAACCTTGGTTTCAGTGGGAACTTAAAGTCACACACTGTTTGTTAGTTATGCTGTCACTGGAATGACAGAAATAACCAAAATCCCTCTCTAAGCAGCATCATGTTAGAACTGTGTGAATGTCTGTCACAGGGGTCCCAAATTTTGCTCACAGCACCCGGGCCTGCAGTCTTGTGTGCAGCTTAATTTGGCCGTGACTAATGACTTGTTCAGGTCTCTGCATGAACTGAAGCCTGGATCCGCAGGTGACAGTGATTGCTGAGCCATGCCAGTTCCCATTTACCAGTGCCTTGTTTTGTAAGTCATACCGTGCGATGCTTCGTGTGACTGAATATTTTTCTAAGTCACTCGAGGTCACTCAAAACGGTACCATACAAAAGCCTGGGTATGGTTTCCTATTTGCATTCCATACCAACTATAACTCTATCTTGTATCATTTCTGAGATAAAGTGAGATACTGGTAACAAATTGCAATTTTTTCAAACCCCCTGCATTCGACACCCCTGTTAGGGGGTCCCGCTGCAGCGATGCGTGGTTTACATGGTTTCAGTAAGCCGCTGAAACACCTTTGTCGGAGGTACATGTGCTCCGCCGAGTGCCCTTCTAGACTGCACTTACATAGAATGTGGTAAATACTACTTACCACTGACAGTGTCCAGGCACAATGTCATCCATCACTGCACAAAGCAAAGCATAAATATTAAATGTTAAAAATATCTAATAAATACTAAAACAATGCACATGCACATAAAGACAAGCCGTTAGGCAACGAGGTTGCTGCAAGCACCCTTATAGTCTGTCTGTAATGTTAATGAAAAATCTGTCTATCTGGTGGTGATATCTGGCTACATTACAAGGTACAACATAAAGCAACTGCCAAACTGCCTCCACGCCAAACCTCTCCTACATTTTTGATCCGATAGGGAAAATTTTCTAGCCAAAATATTAGTCATAAGCGGATGCACAAACAAACCCAACTGATTTTCCATCTATGCTTTCACTTGCAAATGCGACTGACAATAATTTGGTGAACAGGCCAAAAATGTCGTTTTTTTGTTGAATTTGTAGGATCTAAGGGATTAGGGAGTGGAGGGAATTTTACAATGTGCACAACTACACCGTCCAGATTACCAAGAAACACTGAAACTGGACACTGCCTTCTTGCAAACGTCGTTATAGCCGAGTAATGAGTGTTGCTGGACAGTGTGCAGGAGGTCACAGGTTCGAATTCGGGCAGTGCCAAAAGTGATGGGTAGTAATGGAATTTTGTAAAATTTATCATATTTAAGTTAAAACCCATGTTACAGCATGTGTGTGTGTGTTGTTTAGTTACAGCACCACGGTAAACCTACACTCAGTAGCAGCTTAATGCCGGTGCCAAACCTATGTATTATGGTTAAGTGTACTATAGGCCTGCATGCCAATGCTTTGTGTTCTATTATACATTGCTGTCCTGCATGGCAGCTTGTTGTTCGGTTATGGCTGACCTTCCTAGCGTTTGACTATGATCGTAATAATAGAGCATCATCATTATTATTAAGGCA
>Ga0209149_1002302_pt1 | contig 10600 bp, 11 predicted proteins | sample WorMetTyACAVOLI2_FD_187423 | JGI IMG/M metagenome (GOLD analysis project Ga0209149, IMG submission 187423) | Marine gutless worms symbiont microbial communities from Max Planck institute for Marine Microbiology, Germany - Olavius algarvensis... ...
GAGATCAATAGCTATTTTGATCTGATCTGCGTTGGTGAAACAAAAATTGGTGGATCAAATCGGTTGACCTCGGATTCTGATCCAGATCAAGTTAGATCTCGATTGGTGAAACGCGCCCTTAGTAGTCACCCGGTTCCAATGCTGCTGCGGACGTTGTAAAGGTTGTGCCCCCCTTCATTAAACCCAGTTCGGAGCTGACCCATGCTGGCAGGCCATATGAACTGACCCTCCTGGTCAGTACCGTTCTAGTTTATTTATTTATTTATTTATACCGTTTTTTCTTTGATTAGGCTACAGGTCAGACCCGTGGATGGATTTTTACGCGCGATAGCTCAAAAGACGTAAAATCACGCAAGGATGTGCCTTTTTGGGATTATAAAACTTAAATTTAACTTTAAACCCCCATTTATTCCCCAAAACGATCAAATTTTGGCCCAAAACGGGACTAGTTTTTTTTTCGCCTGAAAATGCTTAACATAAAAGTTGCATAGTGAATAGACAAATCAGGGTCGGAGATTCCAAATATGACATTTTCGACTAGAAATTTTGACCCCTTGACCCAATTAGCCCCCAAATTCCCAAATTTTGCTACACAAATATGGCTTTTTCGCTTGAAACACACTGTTGCCGTCGTCACACATGCACATGTGCTACAAAATTTTTACACCACTTGGGTACTGGGTGTTGCTTGCCAAAAAAACAACGTTTAGAACCAAAATTGGAGGGGGCTGGGCTAGGGGAGCATCCAAAAATTTGGGACCCCCTACTTATTTCTGCAACCGTTAAAGCTAGCAACTTCAAAATTTAGTACACAACTTGGGTTCGGGACTAGCTTACCAAAAAACAACGACTTGGACCAAAATTGGCGGGGGTCTGGGCCAGGGGAGCATCCGAAAAAATGTGGGACTTGTATTTTTGTATGTAAATATGTATTTTTGCAACCGTTGAAGCTAACAACTTTAAATTTGGTACACACAATGGGTTTGGAAGTAGTCTACCAAAAAACAACGTTTAGGACAAAAATTGGAGGGGCTCTGGGCTAGGGGAGCATCCAGAAAAATTTGGGACCCCCTACATAAGTAGGGGGTCCCAAACCGTTGAAGCTATCAACTTCAAATTTGGTACACAACTTGGGTTTGGGACTAGCTTACCAAAAAACAACGACTTGGACCAAAATTGTCAAGCGTCTGGGCCAAGGGAGCATCCAAAAATTTATGGGGCCCCGTACGTATTTTTGCAACCGTTGAAGCTACCAACTTCAAATTTAGTACACCCATTGGGTTTGGGACTAGCTTACCAAAAAACGATGTTTAGGACCAAAATTGGCGGGGGTCTGGGCCAGGGGAGCATCCGAAAAAATGTGGGACCCCCCTATGTATTTTTGCAACCGTTGAAGCTAACAACTTCAAAATTGGTACACAAATTTGGAAGTAGTCTACCAAAAACAATTTTGCTGTAATAACTCAGAAATGTAATAAAACTGCAAATATAAATGTCACACACCGGTATTCTATCGAAACGGCTAACATTGCATCATGTTTTCACCATCAAGGAGTAACACAATTGTAGTTTTTCCGCACCAAACGGTATGGCAATATTATGATGGGGACCATCTAGTGGGGCGACTAATGCAAAGGGGATTTTCGAGCAATACCTCGCTTTATCTCAAAAATGATACAAGATAAAGCAAGACGAACAGGAAACCGTATCCAAGCTTTCGAGTGGTACCAAGTTCAATTGATCAGTAACATGCTGATGCGGTCGTCGTACTCAATCCGTATACCAAGTTTGAAGTTCGTAGGTCTTGCCATTCGGAAGATATGGCGCACGATGTGTGTCAGCATCAATAAGCCTGGTGACCCTGACCTTTGACCTTTTGACCTTGAAACTGGTATGCTAGTCGCATCTAAGTTAAGGAACCTTTCCCAAATTTGAGCATGCTAGGATTTGGGTTCTCGTGTTATTCGCATAATTGAATTAGCCACTTCACCTGTAGTTTGTTGCTGCAGTACCTTAAAAATGCAACCACATACACTTCTTTGCATCATTTCAACCGCTAGAAGTTGCATTTCAGAATATCGCATCTACAGCATAACTAATCGCGTTTTGACGTTTTTTACAGCGAATGCTTTACTTGTGTTACACTGCGTATGTCTGTGTGTATTTTATGATGTTATTGTACTGTTGTACGTCAATGGTTGGTGAAAGACAACAACCTCGGCCGGCTCGCGAACACGCTGAAGTCCACTGAATAACGGGTGATTGAATGCTTTAATGACGTCTCGAGCAAACTGCTGAAAATAAGATGCTGGCATATGATACTTGAAGTTAATGCTCAGCATGCCATTCATTGCGTCCCTGACCTGCATGTACGAGTCTCTGTACTGCAAGCGCAGTCCTGCCGTAGTTGCTGTGAACAACAAGCCACATCAACTGAACAGTCATACAGTCTCGTCATACGACAATCAGCGTCAACTTCACGAACATCAACATCACTGTCAAATCCAGTTTCCAGTTACCTTTTATTAATCTTTCCAATTAAAAACTTTCCCCAGGGGGTTGTTATACACTGTGTCCTCAATAAGGAGACTCGCGTAATCTTGAATATATTGTACAGTTGTAAGTCTATCGCAATGAAATTTAGCATGTGACATTCTGATGTCCTTAGCTATTAAACGCACACATAATTTGCCACCTCATCTTCATTTGCCACCTCATCTTAATTATGTTTCTACGCTACGTGACATTACAAAAACCAAAAACGTATGATGTCTTCCTCTCAATAGTGTGAGTGACTCTGAAAAGAACCGACTTGGCATGAAAGTAGCTCGGGTCTCTCGGTAAGTCTCTCTCTGATTTGTCAAAATCACGTCTCATTTTTTGGACACATTTTTTCATCAAAGGAGGTATGAAAAAGTCGCGATTTTCTACATATATCTCGCTTTATCTCTGAAACAATATAAGGTGAGCATAGTTACATTGGACGACGAATAGAAAGTTGAGTTAAGATAAAAAAATAGCGGTCTCGGCTGGGTCACACGGACTATTTGGTCCATTTGGATGATCTTGGTATCATTTTTGTCGCACGATGCGAACATATGTTTTAAGAGTGTACCGAACTGAACTGAACTGAACTGCATAAGCGCGGCCTATGTCGGCATCATCATCATCATCATCATCATCATCATCAGTTTATTAAGAATACATGTCAGACGCACGTGGTTACAATGAAACACACAAGAGTTATTCAAACATAGTCAAACAATACACGAGCGACGAAATGTCTTTTGTTAAATTCGAGGTGTATTGTAGGTAAGGCGAAATTGTATGTAACCTCTGTGTCTGAGCTGCATGGAACCTGCTGGTTTTCGATTTGCCCCAAAGGCCTATGTCGGCATCATCATCATCATCATCATCAGTTTATTAAGAACACATGTCAGACGCACGTGCTTACATAGTAAGAACATCACAATGAAACACACAAGAGTTATACTGTGTTATACTATAGTTATATAGGTTAAAATGAATTAAAAATAGGCCTAAGATAATATTTTAAAACAAACATGCGACACACATCAAACATACTCAAACAATACACGAGCGACGAAATGTCTTTTGTTAAATTCGAGGTGTATTGTAGGTAAGGCGAAATTGTAACCTCTGTGTCTGAGCTGCATGGAACCTGCTGGTTTTCGATTTGCCGTGTATAAGTGGTTCAGACAGTGGTCTGTAGAACAGCTGTTATGAAATAAATCGTATTGAGCATTCTCAGCTAACGGCTCAAGGTCATATTCACGCACCGTGAAGCCTCTGCGGTTGGCTGTCTTGAAAATTCTTTGCAACATATTTTATATGACCTTTCTTACTATGTAAGCACGTGCGTCTGATATGTAATAGTAAACAGGTAATGCATATAAGATTTTATTGGCAATAATGGCGTTAAAAACAGAGTCCAGACGCACTTAAATCTAATCCTTGGCGTTTAAGTTGTGCTAGCAGGTAAAGCCTTTGGTTACATACCGTTACAACCGCATCTATGTGCTGTGAGAAAGAAAGATTCTATGTGAGATGTACACCTAACAGCTTGGCTGCACCAACCCTTCTGACATCGGACATAACAGATGGTAAAAGGTCATTTGAAATATTTGGCCTCCGAAAGACCATTTCTACCGTCTTCAGTAGGTTGACAGTCATTTTGTTTTCTCTGGCCCAGTCGATGACGTGGGCCATCTCGATTTCAATGGATGTGCTAGAATTTTCAAGACACAAAAGTGAAGCATCATCAGCGTACTTGAGGAGATAATTTAGTATAAGGCTTGAGGTGCGGTGTCTGTCCGTCTGCCTGTCTGTCTGTCACATTCGTGGATCATGTCAAAACGAATAGGGGAACGAATAAACATATCTTCGAAATTTTTTCACCATCGGGAAAGCAAACTATTCTAGTTTTTCCATACCAAACGGGGTGGCGATATTCCGACGGGAATCCCCCTAACGTGGGCGTCGAATGCAGGCGGGGTAGGCAAAAAAAACGCGATTCTGGACGAATCGTTGTCTACAGTGTTATCAACCGTACGAGTCGCGAACTGTGAAAAACAAAGCCGCGACAGACGGCGGCAAGCGTCGAGCACTCACCGTTCACCGCAGCGTCCGTTGTCCGTTGTTCGCACAAGACGACGACGAGTTTTTTGTGACGGGCTCGGCGTTATACGCCGGAGAGGAGGTCAAACTCCCCCCGGACACAACACCTTTGGTCATAACCCCGTTTTCTGCTGCCGTAGGACATCGTAGGACAGAACCAGGCGGGTATTTTTGTAGAAAACTGACACTAACCTGTACTCCTCGATTCCATTCTGTCAATCAGCTACCAATCAATCTTGACCCAGCAAGACTTGATGATGGAACTGGAATAGAAGAAACCTTGAGGGCAAGATGTTGTTTAACAACACCAAGTTAGGCCTACAAAGGGCAGAAAGAAGATCGATGTCTGCAACTGATGAAGACGAGAGCAGCAAAGGCAGCAGCAAAGTACCACGAAGAAGCCAAGTCCCAGAAAGGGCAGAATGCTTTCTATGCGAGGAGGAAAAAGGCGACTTAAGAGAAGCAATGACCATGAAACTGAACAAGAGACTCAATGAATGTGCAAAACTGAATACTGAAAATGTGGTTGCACAAGAAATGAAGTATCACCATACTTGTTTGGTCGTTTTGTACAACCGAGAACGAGCCCATCTGCAGACAGAAGAACTGGAAATACAGACAGCATATCCAATTGCTTTCTCTGGACTGGTAACATACATCAGTGAGAAACTGTGCATATGAAGCTGAGAAAACAAGCACGGTCGTTGTGACAAAGGTAAAAGATGCCGTCAGTAACAGGAAGATGCCATTGGATGCTATAGCAGATACCAGAACATTTGTGCATGCCAGGGATGCAATACTCGGTGGTAGCAAGTCTCTGATCATCAAAGCTAACGACATCGATGTCACGATGTGGTGATCATAGCTGTGTCTGTACTGCCATCCCTACAGCAGCTTGGTCTCCATAGCATGTACATTGCTTTTGGTCAAGGAGCCAGTAATCGGTGGATTCCAGTTCATGAAGTAGTTTCTGTAATAAGACCACAGAAAGCTAGCGGGATCCTTTACTGGATGTGACGTTAGTAAGGAGAAAGTGACAATTCTGAAACATTCTGTCATTTTCTCACAGAATTACGGGGTCGATAATCCTGCCTCCGGATAACGCTGCGTGGCACTCCGTAAGTTTCATACGCTTTAATATGTTCATCTCTCCCTACGGAATGTGTCGATTCTGTCGCGGAACTTAACAGAACGACACAAAAAATATCAAAACCTATAAATAGGTTTTAATATCCCAGTCGAGGTATATGCAAGCATAAACCCCGGGAGAGGCCACGTGGAGGCGTCAGATTGGTCTTCTGTGAGAGAGGCTATTCTAGTTACTCGATCTGGGGCTTCTGTTTGCTGCAGTTGCCCACACTCAGTGCGGGCAGTCTCCGCTTCATCACAGCATTTGTCTCCCTTATTCAACGTTAAAGAGATAGAGCTAATAGGAAGTCGTATACGATCTATCAAATGACACTGTTCTAAGTTGGATGGTTTAAGTTATAATTTGACAAATTACAAAATATTTAACTATTAGTAACGTATTCATGGAAATGAAAACTGTCTTCGAATTAAAAACTTTAGCTATAGAACGTGGACTGTGCGGATATTCTAGACTCACAAGGCGTGAATTAGTACAACTGCTGCAAAGAGAAGAAGAACCCATCTGACTGGGTTAGGTATGATGAATATGCCGACTCAAATTATTGGACTTCATTTCCAAGATACGTAGGATTCGGCGCACTAAAAAGCGTCCAAAAATTTTCTCCATCCGTGGACGCTTCCAGCTGCAATCTGTAAATTCTTTGCGTGTTGGTCTCTTTTCCCCTCAAGGCTATCTTCCAAATTCTGACTAAGTCGGGGCACTTAACTTGAATCCAGAAGTTTCTCGTTTCATTATTACTCACCTACTCGCCGCCTGTTCCGCGACGACCTGTATAATAACAATTGAATGCATTACTGGCTTTGTAGTTGTTGTTTAGTTGACTAGCTGTTTAGTTGCAATGAATCCTAACTTAATATTATTGCGGATACCCATCGATCGTAGAGGTGGAACGTATCCCTGTAAAATTTTCCTAGAATTGAATCCACGTATAACTTATTCGCAGCTTTGTGTGGCAAAGTTAGAATGGGTAAGTTAGTTATGCTCTTTGAATTCATTCTGATAACTTAATCATTAACCAGACGTCTCCCCCTCTACACTTCACTAGCAGACCATGTGACGATTCTAGGGTTAGAGGGTTTGTTAAGCTAAAATGCAATCTATTTAGCGTGTCACCAAAAACACATGTGAACGTGTTACCGTGTGGCAGGTCTGTTCAGCCGAATAGTCTATCGTTCCCGCCGTCGGCGCTCAGTATTAGATTTCCGGTCATAAAGTCTCCGGTATTACTTACTTTTAAATCACACAGTCTTTTCACATCCATAACTTGCTCACTCGCCCTTTGTCCCACTTCTCGCGTTAGTTCAACAGCTCTAGTTGGCGCGGTGGCTTAGTGGTAGGGCGTCGGACTTGCGATCTAGTAGTCGCGGGTTCGAGGCCCAGCCGCGACGCTGCTGCGTAACAACCGCTGCTGCAAGTTGTTCACACCCTACTGCCTCTGTCACCAAGCAGTATAATTTGGTACCAGCGAAAGCTGGGAAGTAAACAGGCATATCGCGTGGTGCACCAACCAGTATCACGTGGTTTTGCAGTGTTCGCTGATGCCTGGCTGTCGGTTTGGCTTGCGGAGATCAGCGCCGGCTTACGGAAAACGACGACGACTATGCGCTATACAAATCCACATTTACTTTACTTTACTTACGTACTATTGCTATTGCGGCTACCAAACAAATAGCATCTGTATGCCTCGGTGGTAAACTCGTATTTAAACCTGCAATTTTATAACCACCCATACATAAATCACCCTGCAACACACCTTATCAACAGGCATGTTTTTTATATTTATAAAATTAATGTAAATCGTTTACTATTTCCTGTAGGTGTTTTCCCAACGAAAGCTGTTTCAAAACATACAAGCACAGGTGACCCCAGAACACTTCTTGTTTAGGTTGTATCTGCTCTGTATTATAAAATATCGGACTTCTCAAATATCTTTTCAGTTCATCAGGCGGCTGAATGCCGTAGCTGTCAAAATAATATTTTTTACCGTTGTCCCTGTACTACGCCACTCAGTGTTTCCAGCCGTGTCGTCGAAGTTTAGTACCCCACATTCCGATGCCGTTAACGTAACTTTCCTCCTTCGAAATTTTCTAGTGACTGATTTGTGAAGTTCTTCGGCTAACTGGCCAGTCCACTTACTTTTTTTCTCGGCTTTTAAACCTAGACCGAGATTAGGTTTTGATCTAATCATACTACCGACTAAACCTCTCTCAGGGATGGATTTGTAATCTGACTTAGTTCTCTTAGCATCTCTCGATCTCAAACTTCATTTCGCGTTTGCGTGTATGGATTTTTAGCGTAATGATAGGCTGCTTCGTCGACTCTATTTATCGGCTTAGACCAATCTCTGGGTGTTCCGTCTGGATTTAAACTCCTGTCTAACTTAGTTCCAGGCCCCGTGAAATTGTGACCTGGAAGATGAACTTCGTATGGTAGATTACTCACGGCTTTATTAAATAAACCACCGGATTTCACAAACTGTGTCTTTGTTTTTTCACAAACTGCACAAGTTCCTTTCAACATAACTCGTCCATTTTTTTCCGACGAAATGATGCAGGTTATTTGTCTCTGTGTGTCTCTTACATTTAACGCAACCAAACGAGATAATGCAGTTGAATCTTTCACCGGTTATCCTTCTCGAAGAAATGACTAAGAATCAAACACGAAAATCTGATATAGACTGTAAATTTTTCGAAAATGCCAGCGATGTGCCACGAGAATTAATCCCGGAGAAAAAGAATTTGATGGTAGGCATAGTAACGTGGACTGTTTCTACTTAGCTCAGAACTATTTTAAACTCCCGGCCAAACGATAAAAAAACGCTAACTTCATTTGCTTGTTTCGTCAAGATCTAAAGAACGTTAACCACGTGTATCACGTATCCAGCGATATAACAAAAAAAAATTTCGAAACGTTTGTAAAATAGCTTGGGAAAAACCATACGGCTTCGTTGTTGTCGATCTGACTAGTAACAAGGATAACGGAAAATATCGTATAGGATTGGACACGTTCTATATCCAAAAATTTAAAAAAAATAAGTTTAGTGTATAAAAATGGAAAGCGAACTTCATCTGCTTGTTTCGTCAAGATCTAAAGAACGTTAACCACGTGTATCACGTATCCAGCGATATGACAAAAGAAGAATTTCGAAACGTTTGTAAAATAACTTGGGAGGAACCATACGGCTTCGTTGTTGTCGATCTGACTAGTAACAAGGATAACGGAAAATATCGTATAGGATTGGACACGTTCTATATCCAAAAATAAAAAAATAAGTTTAGTGTATAAAAATGGAAAGCGAACTTCTAGAACGGATAGCACATAATACGGAACCGAAAGAGTCGTTTCAAATCGTGGTCTCTGACAACAAAACGAAATTCACGACGCGATTTAATCCACATTTTATTCAGTTGAAGACGGATAAGAAGCACGAAATAGCATTAGTAAATCTAGAAACATACTACAGTTTTCCAAACGTGGACGACACTAATAACCACTTTAGTTATTCACCAGATGGGGGAGGAATTTGGTACCATATTCTCATACCAGAAGGCAATTACGATATTGAGGATAGAAATAGGATTATTCAACAAAAGGTAAATCGACATGCACAAAAAAGACATGCACAAAACGGACATGCTGCCAACGTAACGATATCGGCAAACACCAACACCTTAAAGGCAGTTGATGCTGGAAAATAACTACCACGTTGATTTCAGACCCGATCACTCAATATGTAGCCTGTTAGGATTCAGTCATGCTGAATACACCTCAGATTATCAAGAGTCTGACAACATTCTCAGCGTTAACAGCGTTCTCGTAAACATCGATATCATTTCTGGTAGTTACTTAAACGGTCAACGGAATCCAACGATTAGAATCAGAAAGACAAAAACGTGAAAAATTAATTAAAAAATATAAAAAATGCTTAAGAGCAGTTAAAGCAACCGAGGGTGTCTTAGCTGTATCGTTTATAGGTTTAAGCACTGTAAGTGTCGTTTTTTTATCCACCGTAATTTCGTCTCCAGCAGTGACGGTAATCGAAGCCGTGTCACTCGGAGCCGGACTTCTTTCCATTGTTGGAGGATTTGTTAGTAGACACTTAATACTAAAAGCCGAAAAGCACCATAAGATTAAGCTACTAGCGGATAATAAGCTCAACGTAATTAGCGATCTCGTTTCCAAAGCTCTCGACAACGAGACGATTTCGGACGAAGAATTTTCTCTTGTGTTGTCCGAGCTCAATAAGTTTTTCGATAAGAAAGAGAAAATTCGTTTAGAAGTGAAGAGCAGCGAGGGATCGCTAATTAACAAAATTAAAACTAGAGCAAAGGCGTTAAAAATTGCGTTAATTTTTTTGGTTTAAAAAAAATTCGTTCTTGGAGCTTAAAGACCTTATCAAAAGAGACTTGATCGTAGAAGAGTTTCTTAAGACAAAGAAGAATATTCAGGAAAAATTCGATCAATATGATACTAGATTATACGCCGCAGGCCATGCGGCGAAGCCGCGGCCTTGCGAGCCCGCGGCTTTGCCGCGGCCACGCGGCGAAGCCGCAGGCCACGCGGCTTTGCCGCGGCCTTGCGAACCCGCGGCGAAGCCGTGTCATGTCGCGGCAAGCCGCGTATAATCTAGTATCATATTAAATTTACACACAACACAACACTTGAACATATGCAGACAACATACATAATGTCGTAGTGGTGAGGAGCAAAGCCATAAATCACCTACACCTGGCGGTGGTCCTGATGAGTACCGTCGGGCTGTCAAGTCTATTCTCATTTATCTTGAGAACACGTCTGGCATATGACGTCAGC
>Ga0209149_1002303_pt1 | contig 10599 bp, 10 predicted proteins | sample WorMetTyACAVOLI2_FD_187423 | JGI IMG/M metagenome (GOLD analysis project Ga0209149, IMG submission 187423) | Marine gutless worms symbiont microbial communities from Max Planck institute for Marine Microbiology, Germany - Olavius algarvensis... ...
AACGCATTCAAGCGTGATGTACCCCCGCTAGAGCAGCCATGCTCCACCGATGGACCACCGGTAAGCTGCTATGTGTGTGTGCGGGCAAACCAGTCAACCGACCCTCAAAAAGTTACCACGTCGGCGAAACCGCGACGATAGAAGTGGCGGAACGTCCCGAGCGCGTCGGAGTCGCTCGTTACCGACCGACGTCCCGCCGAGCTCCCCTTTGATCAGCGTCGCCGCCGCCTTCCGGCAAAACGGTGCCGGCAGAATCAATCAGACAACGCCGTCGGTGCTACGGGACAGTCCGCCGTCCGGACGGGTCCATTGTTCGATCCGTAATAACATTAATAACATCCTGGTCGTCGGAACTTGGTCTATGTCGCATGCTTCGCCGTCCACGGTCTTCAGACGCCCGGACTTGGACATTATCCGGAGTAGCGGCGATCGGCTTCGGAATGCACACGCGCAGGCGGGCGGTAAGAGGCTTCGTCAGGGGTCAATCGGCGCCGAAAAACGGTCAGACATAATTGGAGGGTGTCGGATGTCGGGGTCGTCGAAGAATGAACGGCGACGGCGGCATAATAACGTGGTCAGAGGCTAAGCACATGATCCCTGCCAACATGTCATCGTTTGTTCGCGGCGCCGAGCTCGACGAGCTCAATCTACCGATAGTGCTCGCTCCGGTATATAGCGCGAAACGTGAAATGTCAGACTCCGCAGCCCATCAGCAAATCGCCGTTCACCCTCCTCTGACACTGAAACTTATAATAATAATAAATAAGTCAACTGCTTTGTAATCACCACATATTCCTCGTCTGCATCCCAGTCTGTTCCGGTCGCACCTGATTCTATAGAAATAACCCCCATGGGGACATTCCCCCCGGAGATTACCCCATTAGAGAAAATCCCCCGGAGGTAACCCCCCTGTGGAGTATAGCAATATTCTTAAAGCGAAAATTTGAAAACTGGCACTAACCCGTACTCCTAACTGTATCCGACCCAGAGGCGGGGTCTTGACCCTAACCGACCCACGGGGGGTTACCTCAGGGGGACTTTCGCTAGGGAGTAATCCCAGTGGGGGAATATATCCAGGAGGTTTCTGCGGTTATCCTGTCGTCTATATATCGCTGTTCAGACCGAACTATGTAAGCCCTTTTACTTATCTGCACCAGAGAACGAAAACGGTGAAACTGAAATGACATCCGAAGTTTTGTAATTGCTATGAAGCGCTCCGTGTTATGTTAAACAGAATGTGAAGTGTCGTCGAAGACTGGAGGAATATGCCCAGACGACCACACAAATTTGTTAAAAACAAGAAAATCTGCAGTGCGAAGCGTATAGCAAGCATACCCGTCCCCGGAAGTGGTATATTGCATGTGGTCTGTACTTGAAGTGAATCAGAGCATTTTTGAGTGACGGACCCACAGACGGACAGAACGATGGACAGACAGACCCACATCTTTCGCGCCCAAAAGCAGTACCCGCCTGCTGGTTTATAACCGGCGGGATATAGTCGTCTGCCAGTCCGTCTATCCGTCCGTCACACGCCGGTATTCTGTCGAAACGGCTAAACGTATCCTCAAACGTTTTTCACCTCCGAGTGTCCACACCATTCTAGTTTTTCTGAACCAAACGGTGCAATGGCACTACTCCGATGGGGACCCCGTAACGGGGCTTCGAATGCACGGGGTATAAAACATAAAAATCACGATTTTCGACCAATATCTCGCTTTATTTCGTAACGATACATGTTGCAAGACAGAGCCAGTTACGATGGAAGGTGAATAGGAAACGGTATTCAAGTTTTCGAATGTACCAGTTTAAATGACATTGAGTGACCTTGAGTGACTTGTTTGTTTAAATTGTTTGTTTGGATTTTTACAACTTTGTGCTACCACTTGTGGTGAATAAAGATGTTCACTTAGTGAAATATTCAATGACACGAAGCATCGCGCGGTCTGTCTGCGACAGCTGAGCTTCTTGTTGTCGCGCGTCAGACTCAGTACACTGACGTACGATGTTGATATAGTAATTATGTTCGTCTGTCCGTCCGTCCGTCCGTCCCGTTTTGGTATTCTATGGAAAGGGCTTAACATATCGTCACAATTTCTTCACCACACGGTAGCCCGCTCATTCTAGTTTTATGGCGTGAAAAGTATTCGCGAAATTCCGACGGGGTCTCCGGTACGGGGCGCTAAATACAGGTGGGGTATAAAAATTCGCGATTTTCGACCAATAAGTCGCTATATCTCGCAACGATACAAGAGGCGAATAGGAAACCGCAACCAAGCTTTCGAATGGTACCAGTTTCAATGACCGTGAGTGACCCCTAATGTCGATTTCAAGGTTACTAAGTTACGACGTATGTGTGCGCAGCTGACGCGCGATCTGTTTGCGATAGCTAAGTTTCTTGTCTGTTTTTTTATCATCAGCTGCACTTTTACGAGTTCTGTTCGAAGAAATGCTCGTCCAGTCCAATGCCATTGGGTGGTAGAAAAAGATAAGAATACCGAGTTATGGATAGGCTACATACAACGAGGTTTTAAGGAAAAATCTCCAACGGGTTCCGTGGGTCGCAGCCCCCGAGCAACTGCTGAATAAAATTTACTGCGCTATACATGCAAATCGGAAGAAGACATGCTATGGAATGCGAACAGGAAACCGTACCAAAGCCTTCGGATGGTACCACTTTCAATTACCTTGAATGATCCATAATCCAGAATTCAAGGTCACACGCTACTGACGCTGAATATCTCAGAAACAGTGCCAGATAAAGACATAGTCACAGTGGAATACTAATACGGACTTACACATGCCCTACTCAAGGGTGTCATTTCGAATGACCTTGAGTGACCTTGAGTGACTTACGAAATATTCAATGACACGAAGCATCGCGTCGGACTCAAGCTGAACTTCTTGTGCAAGATCACCAGCTCAGCTGTCGCAGAGAGGCCACGTGACGCTCTGTGTCGTTGAAAATTTTGTTAAGTCACTTGATGTTGTCAAAGATCATTCGAATTACACTGTTGAGTAGGACGTATGTAAGTTCCTATTAGTATTCCATTCAATCCATTGTAACGATGTATCTATCTTCGTACGTTTCTGAGACATTCAACGTCGAATGGCGTGCCGTTGAAATCTGAGTTAGGGTCATTCAATGTCACTGAAAATGGCAACGTGCCGTCGTGCCCAAAACATGTACTCGTCTGCTGAATGTGACAGGGCGGGTAATGTAAATCTTTATTCACCATATTAATAATAATAATCCTTGCAGTCTGCAGCTGCAGCCTCATAAAACCACGTAATGAAAGATCGGGGGGAAAAGTTCGTAGGTTAAACCGTTAAACAGTAAACATATAGTACTATCGCCAAACTATTTTTGAAGTACAGTGCACTATACTAGTATTTGGATTTGAATCGTCCTGGTGCAGATGTGACGACAATACATCCTGCAGCACCAAGAGGCCGCCATATTGTTTATCTGTGTGCGGCAAAAGTGTACAGAGGTCGCGACCTTAACAGGCGGCAATTGTCGTCGTAGGAATGACCTCGGTGTCGCTAAAGGTCACGGCGCAGGACGCATGCTCAGCGGCTGCAGTCTGTCACCGTTTCACGTCAAGCTGGACGGGCTGTCTCCGAGTCTGAGCGGTACTTTGTTCCGCACTTAGTGCGTGACAGAATCAGTCCGGTTCTGCAGCGCCATCTGTCAGTTCTGACATACTGCGCGTCTCTCAATTCAGACAACAAGATTTGGAGTAAAACAGCCGAAACTGTGAAACTATAGTTGCTACATATGATAAGAAGGCGTGGGAAAATGCTAATTTGATATAGGCCTACGCTCGTACAACAGTGTTCCACAAACAAAGAATGCTATTTTGTTTACACCGCGATAGCAGGTAACCGCTATTTCATGCACGTATCGTGCCCAACACAATGCTTTAGGCGGCGTTACAACTCACAATGCAACTGCGCAACACAGGAGTGCGCCTGTGGCTGAGGTCATGTATTCTTCCGTACCTAGAACGGCTGCTATCTTGCCTTGTCTATTCACAGCTTTATCTGCCTGTCACTTAGAATTTTTCAAAACACGCTTTACTCTCAATTATTGTAAATCTTTATTCACCATATTAATGGTAGCACAACAACAATAAAAAAGAAAAAAAGAACATAATAGCGAACTTAGTCAAACTTAATGAAATTACATAGGCTATATATGTCATGTGTCAGTGCATATCGATTACAGAGTTTTGCATGAAGTAGGCCTAATGTAGCGGTTCTGATTGGCTGTTGATTTCTTGAAAAATTTATGTTCTTTTGGTTATTGGTGTCGGGGTGCTAAAATTAGGAGTTTTAAAACGTATAACAGTCTATTGTTCATATCTTTCGTCATAATTTTTATAAGTGTGAAAATTCACGCATGACGAAAGTGTACGTTCGGCGTGTGTTGCACCGCAAACAGAAACAATATCGTCGGTGTCGTTTAGGCAGGTGCGAGGATTTGGCGCCTGGTAAAGCGAATCCGCCGTGCAAGCGTCATTTCCGGTGTCCACGACGGCGATGAATTTTCCAGTAGAACGAACGTCAAAGGAGTCGGCGGCGTCACCAGTGAAGTTGGACGACTGATAAACAATGCTGGCCAGGTATCGCCCACGCCGCGACGTCCTCTATTGAAACCCAGTTTTTCTCTCCTTTCTTCGCAGATCCGCGGCCACCGACCGCAGAGAAGACTGAGAAGTTATCTCGTTGTATTCAGGGGCCGCCCGCCGGGCTTGGCGGTGTTGCCGCCGCGTCCTCCCTACTTCCCACCACGCATCCTCTGTTCGGTTCGCAGCGTGTCGCCGCCCGGTCAGTAGGCGCTATCGTTCTAATAACAATGGCATGCTTGAGTGGTTCCGTTGAATCGGAAGAAGACAGTTGCGGCGAGGTTGGTGGCGGCGTCGAGACGACGGCTTGTGGTCGGCGATAATTGACCTTTCGAAAGACAACCCGTAATTTACGTCGGTTGGCGGGGCCGGTCAAGGCACGCAACGCTTGGCTTCTGTCGTCACTTCCGGCATGCGCAGTCGCTACGTCGATGTACACGACCACATCCGGTTTGTTGGGCGACTCCCGTGCACTGCGTGGCTGAGGTTTTGTGTATTGATACGTTGCTCAAATCCGCGATACTTGGACAGTTCCAGTTCAATAATAATTGATCGTTTCCACGCATGAATGATTACGTCTGCCGATACTTCATTTATCAGTTGGGTCTGACCACCGACAAATTTCCACCTGTTACAGGAAACCGAAAACCGTCGAGTTTGATGACGCTGTCAGATGTCACACCAGAAATTGAACAAGAAGCTCAGCTCTTTCAGAGAGACCGCGCGATGCTTCGCTTCACTGAATCGGCCTATTTCGATAAGTCACTCAAGATCACTCGAAATGACACCCTTGAGTAGAGCGTATGTAAGTCCCTATTATTAGTATTTCGCTGTAACTATGTCTGTACTATCTCGTACCGTTTCTGACATATTTAGCGCCAAGTAACGGCGTGACCTTGAAATATGGGTTACAGGTCACTCAAGGTCATTGAAAATGGTACCATTTGAAAAAGCTTTTGTACAGTTTTCTATTCGAATTTCATAGTAATTACAATGACCCTATATTGTATCATTTTCGCGACAGAGGCGTAGCGACGGAGGTGCAGGGCGTGCGGGCCGCACAGGGCGGCACTTGCCAGGGGCGACAAACGGCCGAAAAATTGTAAAAAAAATACACACCCAAATTCAGATTGTATCATTTCCTGCTTGCCTACGAGGAACAAGAAATTTAGCTATCGCTAACACGTCGCGCTCAGCATCATAAGAGGCGGCAACGCAACTACACTCTTATTAATTATGTGTATTATATTTTGGCTGTGCAGTTCATGACACACTCTGTAGGAGAAAAAGTAAATTTTTAACGAAGCTAAAGTACAAAACTACCAGTAACCTGCTGTATCACGCTGTGCAAAGTCGCGTTGGACGAACTTGCCGAGCTCCAAAAATTAATGTGATAATGCGCTGCTTAGAAAGTGTACCTTTTGTATGCTTGTTTTATGTGTGTTAACCTCATGTCTCAGTTTCGTTTCTGTGCTTAACTTTATCCGTTATCAATGTTTGACTCTTATTATCTACCATTTAGTGGTGAATATTATCACTATTGTACACATTAGTTAAGTTAGCTAAGTCACATCACTTCTTGTTATCCTTTTTATCTACTGTACATTGTTTGTTACTTTGTTTGTTTAAATTGTTTGTTTGTATTTTAATTTTCTGCTACCACTTGTGGTGAACAAAGATGTTCATTTATGGGCCTCGCTCGGCTGATCCTCGACAAAATAATTACTGCCATGCATGTGAAGTTCAATATATACAAAAAGCTCAGCGGTCGCAGATATGCCACGCGACGCTCTATGTTGCTGAAAAATTTAAGTTACTCAAGATCACGCGAAATGACACCGTTGAGCAGGAAGTGTGGGAATTCCTACTAGTATAACATTTCAACTATGCATCTGTACCGTTTCTGAGATATTCAACGTCGAATAATGGTTTTCTCTTGAAATTTGGGTTAGAAGTAATTCAAGGTCACTGAAAATGGCAATATTCGCTACAGCATACGAGTTTCTTATCAATCTGCCGTATAACGGTTGTAAGTATAGCTATCTTATACCATTATCGAGAAATTTGGCGTTGAAGAATTTCTTGACTATGTAAAATTATGCACAATCGCTGACATCTACAGACCCGGTGCTATCTTTTTGCTGCTCATAATATGGGTCTGTCGACATTCACTAATCACTTACATGCCTGTATATATACAAAGAGCTATACGTATAGAGTGAGGTTGTGCGTTACGGTCTTTCAAAGTCATCCAAGGTTATTGCAGTTGGTACCAATCGAATTCCCGTATGCGATTTGCTATAATTTTATTGCAACTCTATAGCTATCTTATATCGTTTCCAAGATATAACGAAAATTTGCATTTTTGTCGTTTAAAGCCCTCGCAAGGGGATTCTCTTGGGATCTAAGGTATGAAAGTTGGCACGAAAAGACTAGAGGGCTACGCGCCGCTGAACACAGGATGAGCCTACGGTTATTAGTTTTGACGCATTACTGCAGCGTGTACCGGACAGACAGACGGACAGACACGCTTTAACTACGGCTCTCTGTAGCATAGCTCAGCGCGACAAAAAAACCAAAGCGTACTGAGACTGTTGAGTCATCTAAGTAATGGTAGGGCCTAACCGTCTATGGTAACCGTCTGCCTCTCTGGAATCGGAAATGGAAGTTGGAGACTTAGAACTGTGATACTGAGCATGTTACACAACTTACGGAGTTAGTGTGAGTTCGTGACAACTATACCCAGACAGCAGCACAACATATACTTGTAGGCTTACGTGAGAAAAAATTAACCACAGAGACCGTTCATGTTTGTTTTTGGCATTTAAAAACAAATGCATTGTGCAACGCAAGAAAATACGAATACGTTGAATACGATCTGCAGTACAAACGGAAGGGCGGAAAATTTGACTTCTGTACCGAGCGGCAAGGGGGGGGGGCGCTGAAAATGCGGGAGTGAAAAATGCAGGAGCGACGAAGTATGGAAAGCCATCAGAAGAAAATATTCTAAAGTACCAGACAAATATCTGTCGTGGCTTTCCGCGTCCTAATTTGTTTGTTTTTCTTGGATATATGCAGTATATAACCTTCGACAGTGTGTCAGATGTCAGCAGAGTTACCCGCGGTCTGGCCATCAGACGCGCCAAGAAACGCGTTAACCTAACAAACGACAAACGCATAAAGATGTGCTTGCAGAGATTAGATAGCCATGAGTAGTAGGCTGCAATTAGAATTAGATGTCCGCAACCTCAGTCTGGGGAGGCGCCATCTGGTGAACGCTTACGAGGTAAAGGCATGCAGGCATGGTGTAATTTGCATTTGAAATTGCGCCTTGAGTGTGAGGTACTACAATAAAGGCGCTATACAAATCCTCTTACCTTTTGCATCCGGTCGAAAATCTGACATCGTATTCGGATTCAGCAGACTCGATTTTCAATATAAGCGAAAAATTTTGGGAGTCCATTGCTGCATAAACAAGTGTATCGGAAACGATACGAAAGCCGCCGCTCGTCAAAGCCTAAACTGCATTAAAAACAAATAAAAACAAAATATGGCGAAAAACGATTTTCAATATGCCGGATGGAATTCTTACACCCTGCAATGTGGCATATGGCTCTGGAATCGTGACAGTGAATTCACTAAGTGGCAGCACCTTGCAATGTGATACGTGGCTCTGGGGTGACATGCCATTGAATTCGCCCAAACGTCCGCCATATTGGAATTCTACATCTGGTTTCCATTTCCACACAGCACCGCAGTCGACATGTCATTCTGTACCAGTCTGCGAAATTTTATCCAAATCGGACCACCCTCGGCAGAAAAAAATGACGTCATGTCGATTTTCAAGATGGCGGATCTCAGCCATCTTGGATACTAGGAATGCAATAATGGGTTCTTTGAAATGCCTAAGCTTACATAACTTCCTATAGGCCGTCAATAGACATCATAGCTCTAAATTGCTTAGTTTATGAGAAAATCGCGTTGTTTTTGCATTTTGGCGACAGACAGACAGACAGACTAACAGACTAACAGACAAACAGGATGACAAACAGATGGACAGCTGCAATGCGCTAAGCCGCTTTCGCTATTGCGAGCGGCGGCTTAATAAGAGATGGCTAATTTACGATACGATACGATACGACACGATACTGTGTATTTAACGTGCAGTAAAAAGCTGACGGATAGCCAGCTTAGTCTACCTCACGGAATGAACAAAAAATGTAAAAGAAAAAAACTAAAAATAAACTTATGAGCGTGATAAGTCTGGCCCAGTCCCGTTATCATGAAGGCAGCAGTCCAATGAGTAAAGAAATAAAGTTAAGGTGGGAAGGATTTGTTGAAGAGGTAGGTTTTGAGCCTGGAGTGAAAGAGTGAAGGAGTGATGGATGCTGAGAGTGGAGAACACGACAGGGTAACAACAGATGAGGAGCGGGTACTGCGAGGGGGTCGAAGGGAGATCAGGTTGTGAATACAGCTAGGTTGACTGGTTGTAAGAACTTTGTAGGTGAGAGAAAAATGCGTTTGTTGACCTTAAGCCAATGGAGAGATTGGAGAATGGGAGTGAAATGTGTGGATTTAGGAGCCTTGACAACAGCGCGAGCAAGAGAGTTCTGGATTTGTTAAAGCTGGTTAAGTTGAAAGTTTGGAAGGTTGTGACAGACAGAATTACAGTAGTCAAGTTTAGAATGGAGGTTGCAATGGTGCTGGCTGTTTTGCAGTTAAGATACGGGCAGATACAGCGAAGTTCAGGGATATGATAGTAGCAAGATTTAGAAAGTGCAGAGATTTCGTCAGAGAAGGTAAGATGTTGGTCAAACTCAAAAACAAGAACTTAGCTATCGCAGACAGATCGCGCGTCAGCTACGCATGCACACAATACGTTGAGGGGATCTATAGGCCTAAATATTTGCCTACACCGTGACCTTGAAATCTAGGTTATGGATAACTCAAGGTCACTGGAAACGAAACCGATGGATAGATCATACACGACTTATTATTAGTCGAGTTATTTGACGGTGAATATTATCGTGACCTTGAAATGTGGGTTAGGGGTCACTCAATGTCACTGAAAGTGGCACCGTTTGAAAGCTTGGGTACAGTATTTGCCTTTTATAGTAACTATGGCCGTATCTTTAGCCATTTCGGAGATATTCAGCGTCAAAGAATGGCCTGACCTTGAAATCTTGGTTTGTGATCGTTCAAAGTCATTGAAAATGGTGCAGTTAGACAGACCATGTATGACTTTCTCTTAGTCCGCCATTGTAACAATAGCTCTATATTGTACCGTTTGCGAGTTATTTCACGTTGAATAATATCGTGACCTCGAAATCTGGCTTAGAGCTGACTCAAGGACATTGAAACTGGTGCCATTCGAAAGCTTGGGTGCGGTTTCCTATTCGTCTTCTATAGTAACTGTGGCCGTATCTGTAGCCGTTTGTGAGATATTTAGCGTCAAACTGTGATGTGACCTGGAAAACAGGGCTAGGGTTCGTTCAAGATCATTGGAAATGGCACCATTTGATAGATCGCGTACGAGTTCCTATTCGCCTTCCGTATAGCATAGGCGTAAACTCCTATTGGGTTGCTGGGCCCGACCCCTCCCATTTTTGGACCACGGGGCTTGCCTATCCTTGATCCCCAAGGTACGGCTCCGCCATACCTGGCGAACGAACGTCGTGTGGTGGACGTGGATACAAGAAAGAGGCTGCGATCTTCGTCGACGTCTGCCCTTGTCACACCATCTTCGTGTCGTACGACGATTGGTGACCGCGCGTTCTTCGTCGCTGCGCCGCGTGCCTGGAGCAGTTTTCCATCCAGCGTCTGAGACACTCGGCACCTTCAAGCGTCGTCTGAAAACGCATCTTTTTGCCAGGTCATTCCCTTAATTTTTCCAAACTGCGCACATCGGATTTTGTTTTGTATTTTGACTTTGAAAAGTGTTCTTGAAGTAATCTTTAGGCTACTCAATGAC
>Ga0209149_1002304_pt1 | contig 10597 bp, 10 predicted proteins | sample WorMetTyACAVOLI2_FD_187423 | JGI IMG/M metagenome (GOLD analysis project Ga0209149, IMG submission 187423) | Marine gutless worms symbiont microbial communities from Max Planck institute for Marine Microbiology, Germany - Olavius algarvensis... ...
AATATTTTGTCCCCCCCCACTGGCCAAAAAGTGGGGGTCAAAAAATTTTTTTGCTCACTCCACTCGCAAAATTGTCCCCCCACTTTCAAAACCGTGGCGCCGCCCCTGCTTTGGACGCACCCTAAATCTTCTGTCATCATTGTTTTGTGTTTTTACAATCACAGGGAACAACTGTAACGACAGAGTGTGCAACAGAGCAAATGCAAAACAAAACAAGTAACAACAAGAACACATTTGAGCAAAGTTGTTATTAACTTAACTAATTTCTTTGCCCTGCCTGGGATTTGAACCCAGACTGATCACCTACACGGCGATCTAGGTGTTCTTGTGTTAGTAGTTTATTTAAAATTAAAACCAGAAGGAGAAAACACTAGAAACTTAACTAACAAAACAACAAACATAAACAGTAAGTTGCCTTTACTGTTTAAAGTGCACAAAATTTGCTCAGTTGACTCTTAGGAAAATCATTAAAACTGTTGCCACCAGCTGACGGATTTTAAGGCTAAAATGCACCAAATTCGATTTCGGCTGCTCCAACAAATCCCCTAGCTGGATTTAAGGGGCCTACTTCTAAGGAAAGGTTGGGGAGAGGAAGAGGAGAGGAAAGAAAGGGAAGGGGAGGGACAAAAAGGAAAAGGGAAGGAAGGAAAGGGAGGGGAATGTCCGGTTTTTCCATGAGCCGACCTGGCAACCCTAGACCCCGCTGGGGGCTCTGCCCCCGGACTCCCGTTGTCGCGCTCGCCATGGGCCCCCTTGCTCGTACATTGCTTCCGATGCCCCTGACGTCCAGTGAGTGGGCGAAACGTCCAGGGGGCGAACCGGCGAAACGTCCTACAGTGAGTGGGCGAAACGTCAAAGGGGAGAAACCCACTCGCCGCAGCATTCAACACTTATTTAGCCGTCTTTAGTCGACAGTCGTCTTCAGTATGAACGAACCGCTACTAGGACAATGGTAGAAAATACCACATTGCTCAAATCGCTGTAAAAGCTCCGCCTCTGGCAACTGGTAACAATTTTTTCGCATGACATTACGACTCTTAAGTTAACTTATATTAAACACATGAGACATTCTAGTTACTAAAGTAAACAAAATTTGGGAATGAAAACGAGACACAAACCTCGTCTTCAAAATGGCTACGACTTCAATTCTACGGTTAATCACGAGGTGGCGCCACGTCTGCACCTACCTAGAATGGTCGCAGCTGCTGCGCTGCTACAGCATCTTTGGTTGCAGAAAGCGATTTTCTTTGCAAGCGACTGCGACCGAAGTACCGGCGATAGCCGACTAGAATTTGTTTTTGGATGCAACTTCGTTTCTTTGTTACTGTGTTAGGCCTAACTAGACAAGAAACCCAGGCGATAAACGAATATGTTATGTTATCAGTAGATGAGATACAGAAATAGGCGAACGTTACCGCTTGAAGCATGCCGTCGTTGTAAAACTTTTCCACCGCTATACCGGTAGGCCTACTCAATTTCCCCTTAACGTTCGCCTATCTCATCGGCAAATCGCGACTTTTTTCGGCGCATCGTGAGTCATGACTTTTTTGATTATTGTGCCTTATAAAATAATAACTGAAGAGTTTCCTGTTGATAATATCTATGACAGTTCTATAAATAACACGTATAAACTAAAATTTTTGTTGGAAGTCCTAGAATGCTGTACTCAAATAAAAGCTTACGGTATGAATTTACAAAACTTGTATCGCTGAACTGAAAAGCGACAAACGTACCTGCAGTACAGAAATAAAATATATTACTTTGTTGCTTGTTTTCGTCAGCTGCATGACCTAGTTGTGCTATTTATAGTACAGCCACACACTCACCATTATTGGGCACAGCCAAGTCCCTCGATCCGCTTCCTGAACGAAAAAAGTTTTTGCCATTATTCGATAGATAACATACGAGTTCCTATATTCGTCTTCCATGACTGTAGCTACTTGTACCGTTTTCGAAATAAAGCGAGATATTGACGGAAAACGCCACATCATCATAGGCTTCTATAGGTTGGTGTTCACAGTTTTGGTAGAAGCAAACGAAGGAACGAACGGACACCGTGACACGTAAATTGAGAATAAATTAATTCTGCCTCCGCCTGCCAGTGTGTCCTGGCGGAGGCATAATAAGATTACGAGAAAACGGTTACAGCTGTCAGCTATCGTCGTTACAGAATAGGCCTATAGATCGGTAGGCCTAGGCCTAATTCAATAGATCTATAAAAAAAACTCTGATCATCATCACACTTGCTGATTTTAGGCAAAATTTGGCCAAAATTCACATTGACACTTGCAGAGATCAAGCTGTGACACGTAGCCTATAGGCTACTTACTTGGCTCTGGAGACAAGGACAGCCGGTGAAGTTTTGTATTGTTTGCCTGTCCGTGTGTTCGTAACTTGTTCTGTTTTGTTACGCGCTATTACGATGTTTGTTGTTGTATGCTAAACTGTGGGCAGTTAATTGTTAGAGCACTAATGTGCCTTTCTGTTCTCTTCTGTTGCGGCACAATTCACTGTTACCCGAATGAACCAATAAACGATGATGATGATGACGATGATGATGATGATGAAGATGACGACGACGATGATGGGGTTGGTACAACATGCAGGCATTGTGGGGCAGGACAGGGCGGCTCAAAGACGGGTCTATAGCAAGTAGCAACTCCAGCTAGATTGAAAATTGGTATCACAGTTAATCATGGATCGCGGTCAGGTGGCGGAAAGTACAAAATGCGCGGCTGTGCGGGACAGTGGGGCATGATTCAAATTCTTATAACTTGAACAATACTATGCCGATCACGATGAAATTTGTACAGCGGATAGCCACTATGGATGTATCCACGACTCCCCCCCCCAGCAAATTCGAGATGGCGGACGGCGGTCATATTGAATTTCGTAAAATGCTAATATCTCCGTACTAGATGAAGCTATTTGCACATAATTTCGTAGAAGTAAAAAACACGGGGCGAACCACGGACAAAAATAGCAAAACTCCCGTAACTGACTATAGGCCTACTTTCACTGCAGTCACCAAACCAACTGCAACACGGCTTTCAGCCTACAATGTATGTCGAAAACGTAGTGACGCTGCGCTAATTAGTAGCCTATCAGTATCATCTTCCTCTGTGGACTATTATATTTCGTCTCACACATTAACGAACAACGTCGAGTTGGTCATATAGTCAGTATTGCTAACTTAAAATACGCCAAGTAGGCCTAGTTCTGCTGCCTAAAACTCGGGGACGCTTCTAGATAGTAGAAAATTTTAGAGGCGGTTCTAGGGCCGGGCCGGGCCGGGGCACGTAACGATACGATACGATTAACGTGCGGTAGAAAGCTGATGGGTAGCCAGCTTTATAGTCTACCACACGGAATGAACAAAAGAATTAAAATGTGAAACTAAAAATAAAACTAGAACGGCACTCGGTAGAGCGCATGTACCTCCGACAAAGGTGTTCCCACGGCTCGCGGTGAATAAAACCATTTTAAAACCACGCCTCGCTGCAGCGACGAGCGGCCAACACGTATACGTGGGATTTTCCTGACGTAATAAAATTCCGGGTTGCAGCGCTTATATGATATCGGAGAAAGCAATCCGGTTCCGGCATCCGGACTGTAATCCGGATCGGGCTCAAAAGTTAATCACTTCGTCCATGTCCGATGTCCCGACGTCTGTCGACACGCAACATTTCATCCAAATCCATGCACGCATTTTTGAGTAATCTTGTTCACAGACAGACAACAGACAGACACGGGCGAAAACAATTACCTCCTCCTTTGTCGGAGGTAAATGATGAGCGTGATAGGTTCGGTCCAGACCTCCAAAATTTTTGAAATTTGATTCGACGTTGAATAGATACTGACATTACGTTTCTACTGGTGTGACGGAATCCAAAGCTCTCTAGAATTGTTTTATAAAATCGCCCCTACCACGGCATAGCCTACCTACCTAGAAGCCACCCCTGTTACGTAAGTCAACATGTAATCTAAATACCACATTGCTGAACGCACTACCTACTGGGCTATGTCAGTCTAGCATGCAGATCCTACAGTCTATCAGCGCCGGCTGTCACGGCCGACGAATCCTGGGACTGTACTGAAGTAGCTAGTTTGATCTGGGCAGTAGTATAAAGCAGGTGCCCGTAGAAACTGGCGTAGTTATGGTACAACGCATTGTGCATGCCGTATCCGTCCGGCAGCTGGACCCACAGCCTGTCTCCACGCTCCAGTGCGATGATGCCGGCGTTGGAAGCGGACCCCGCACACCTGCCGCTCGTCACGCCCGCTGACGACATATCGGCGCTGTTCGACGTACTGGGCCCTGATGAGACACCGCAACACGAACAACCTGAGTTGTCAAACGCCGACAGTTGGCGCTGACCATTGCGAACAAGGTGCAGCAGGATATCCTGGCCGTCGTAGCCGACACCGCTGAACCCGACCAAGTAGGAGCCGTTGACTGGGACCGTGAAGACCCCGGTCGTCGGACTGTAAGCGTCGCCGTGGTTGACTGGGGCCGTGAAGACCCCGGTCGACGGACTGTAGGCGCCGCCGTGGTTCGTCAAGACGACGTTGAAGCGGACGATTCTGTACTCGCTGGAGCGCGGCAAATTCTGGTCCAGAGTGACGGAGAAACCGACGACAGGTGTGTGAGACTGCTGGGCCGCTGTGACGTCAGCTGGCGTCCCGCGATCTCCCTTCTGGCCTTTCGAACCGTGGCGCCCTGTTTATCACAAAACATAAGAAAGAGCACGAAGTAAAACGAAAGACGGGTCAGCTAACGAGATACGCGATTAAATCGCTCATAGGCGTAATGGAAAGACGTTAACTTCGTAAGAAGTCTTCCATGTACGACGTACGACCGCTGTCGTGTATATCTATAGCTGCCGATGTATGCTCAATGCATTCATTACGATGTGTTCAAAAGCACAGATGCAACTGTCTGTGTGACTACAATACTTATTATAAATGTAACAAGCTGTGCGGCTAGGTGGCCGCCACAATATGCCCCCGCCCGTGCGTGCCAAATTTGAAGATCGTAGCTTTTTCCGTTTGCAAAATATTGAGGGGGTCCCAAAATTTCGAAATTGGGTCACGTACCCCAGGCCACGCCCACATAGGGGCCAATTTGTGGTCCGGGGGCAAGAACTGCCCACGGCCTATGTGCATGCCAAATTTGAAGATCGTAGCTTTTTCCGTTTGCGAAATATTGAGGGGGTCCCAAAATTTCGAAAGGGGGTCCCAAAATTTCGAAATTGGGTCACGTCCCCAGGCCACGCCCAATTTCGGGCCAATTTGTGGTCCGGGGGCAAGAACTGCCCACGGCCTATGTGCGTGCCAAATTTGAAGGGCGTAGCTTTAACCGTTTGCGAAATATTGGCACATTTCGCTGCGGTACACTAATTGACCCCGTGACCTTGACATTTGACCTTTTAACCTTGAAGTCGGTGTAGTCGCATGTGACCTGGGGTACCCCTGTGCAAAGTTTCGTCTTCCTAGGCTTTTTGGTTTTCGAGTTAGAGCCGATGTACGCGACATCAGACGGACGGACGGACGGACAGACGGACGGACGACGGACGCCGATCACCGCATTATGCCCCCTAGGCGGGGGCATAATAATGGGCGGCCAGCACGATGAGCACTAGCTTTTCTGGTAGCCTGCCATTGCTGTCTACATAATATTTGTATTCTACTATACTGACTTTATGGCAAATAAAATATGTATGTATGTATGTATGTAACTGGCGGCTAATGTAAAATACGTGCAACGTATCGCTCTGAGTGCAAAACAGTCGATACGACAGCATTTTGAGACATTCTAATTATATGTTGGCCCAAAAAGTCAGACCACTTTGATTGTTCAAGTCAAGACTTAAGGATTTTTTTGGCATTGGCCGAAAAAACAGCAAACAAATAAATAAACAAGTGTATCGGAGACGATACGAAAAGGGCAGATCGCCGAAGCCCAAAAACTGCGTTAGGAAAACATTCACGTTCTGTGGAATGCGGGCATCTCTCACATTACTGAAATTATGTTTAAAACTGCTTGCCCACGAAAAATTTCACTTAAATCGGCAATCGGCTGCTGAGTTATGGCCAAAAACGATTTATAGGCCATCTTGAATTTTAAAAATCATATTTTTGGTCACCAGACTGTCATCGAGTTCCAAGTAATGCCGTTGTGTACCAAATTTCATCAAAATGGTGATTTTTCATCGAGATATGGCGATTTAACGATTTGCAATATGCCAGTCGTACGCCATCTTGAATTGTCCAAATTTAGAGTTTGTCACGTGAAGTCAATCGCCATGCTATTCTGCTGCCCTGTGCAAAATTTCACCGAAGTCGGACAATCGTCCACTGAGTTATGGCGAAAAAACGATTTTTAAAATGGTGGCCGTTCGCCATCTTGAATTTTGAAAAGTTTCCTATTTGGTCGTCTGGCTATAATCAGGGTACAGATGTGCTGTGGTGTGTACCAAATTTTATCAAAATCAGTTGATTTTTCGTTGAGATATAGCAATTTCACGACTTTCAAGATGGCGACAGTGACACTCGTAGAAGCTGAATGTACAGTACACTGTATTCCACGACAGACAGAGTTACGTGACGCTGTAATGTTTCTCTCAACAGAAGTACAATTACGTACCGCTTTTTCCACAAGGGCCAGGAGGCCCAGGAAGACCGGGAATTCCTGGGGGTCCTGCCACCCCCTGAAGTCCCTGAAGACCTGGAGAGCCAGGTAATCCAGGCATTCCATGGGCCTAATCCAGGCATTCCAGGTGGGCCTGAGACAGCGTGGATGCACAGCACTTCACGACTGGTCTCGTCGCCTTTACGTGAGCATGCTGCTCGGTTGCGCTGTCGACGCGGAGTTGGACTTTCAGTGGTGGTGGATCGGGATCCGGCAGCAGTGGACGTCCCTTTCTTATCGTCTTTAGTTCTGCTTGAAGACGACGAAGAAGGTCGCGAGCGTGACTTGGACGACTTCTGTCGTGTGTCGGAGCGCAGCAGCGTCGACACGTCGTCGTCAGCTGACGCCCAACGAACACTCGTGCCGACGTCGAGTGACGCAACGTCGGATTTCGACGAGCGTCGAGCGACGACAGGTGAACAGAGAACGTGGAACAACAACAGCGACACGACCACACACGTCGTCCAGTCCATCACAACCACGCTGTCACTGTCAACGTGCAAATTTCAGACCAATTGGCGTCGTAGGCCTACTAATGAACAAGAAACTCAGCTATCGCAGAGAGACCGTGCGACGCCTCGTGTCATTGTAGGGCGTGTGTAACTCCTTATTAGCATTCCATTGAAACTGTCTGTATCTCGTACCATTTCTGAGATATTAGCGTCAGAGAATGGAGTGACCTTGAAACCGGGGGTAGGGGTTGTTCAAGGTCATTGAAAATGGCGCCGTTCGATAGATCATATACGACTTTCTATTGGTCGGCCGTCGTAAGTATAGTTGTATGTTGTACCATTTCCGAGTTATTTGACGTTGAATAATCGTGACCTTGAAATCTGGGTTATATGTCACTAAAGGTCATTGAAACTAGTACCATTTGAAAGCATGGTTACGGTTTCCTATTCGCCTTCCATAGTAACTGTGGGTCTATCTTGCATCAGTTCCGAGATAAAGCGAGATACTGGTCGAAAATCGTGATTTTTTTCTAACCCCCTTGCATTCGACGTCCCCGTTAGGAGGGCCCCGTCGGAATATTTCCGTCCTGTTTAATTGGTGTGGAAAAACTAGAATGGTGGGACTACCCGATAGTGAAAAAACTTTGAGGATATGTGTAACCGTTTAGACACAATACCGGAGTGTGACAGACAGACATGTGGACAGACATCGTGCCACGGCATAGTCCGCGCTATGCATACGCGTAACGCGGTGAAAATTAACCATATAAAACCGAATTTTAACATTTTGAGGATAGGCCTATAGCTAAAATACTGGCAGTATACGTACAGTGTTCATAATTGGCCTATAAGCGGAATCGCACATATTTAACCTCAAAACAATGACTGAAGGAGGTGCCAGGCGCTGAAAACCTCGCCTCGCCTACACTGCAGGGTGCTGCCACCTCGCGAACGTAACAACGCAATTCCAGAGCTCGTCATTGTAACAGTTTTATGACGACAGTGGTAACCGTTTTCCAGAATGTTGCAACCAACCATACTTAAACGAAGAAACAAAGTTGCGACCACATGCGACCACAAACAATGCCTCTCCGACTGTTACCTGGATGACGTAATAACCCGTTTCTTAACTGTATTACATTTTTTTCAAAACATTTTTACTGTCGAGATAACTTAAACATTTTAAATGTGATTAGGTCTACATTAAAATAATACTGGTGTATTTGCTAGGCTGTAACCCAAGAAATATTGTTACGCCTAGTGAAGTCAATAACGGCCCAACTGGCATGAAAACTGAAAATGGTGTTACAGCGTCCCTCAATTCAATTCACGACAGATCGTATCTCCGAAGTGCTACATAATGTGAAAGATAGCATGATTTACCTTGTTATCGCAATACTGCATACATGGGCTGTTCACAATAGCATTTTAAGGACGTAAAGGCCTAGTCCTCATACATGATGTGTGTCATTCTGGACAGTGCTACTATCGCATTAATATTTAGGAAATCCATCCATCCACCTATCCGTCCATTTATTTAAATCAAGCAGCAAGTGGCATGGCCCATATCATCTCACTTACCGCGAAGTTAAAATAACAGCAACGGCAGCAGTTGCTGCTACGGACTGCAGTTTGGCGGAGACTGCGGAGGCTGCAGAACGCGTTGAACCTTCATCTTCAACTTCAATGCGCTGTCAGCTGCATGCATCTCGCTCGCTCACTTCGCCATTCGCGTGCGTTATTATTGGCTCAAAATTATAAATTTTAACGCGAAACTACTAAGTCTGTACACCAACATTAAAAATAAAGACGAGATGCTGTTTAAAAGCGTTCTCGATCTATCAAGCTGGGCCTGGCGATAGATCATTGTTTGGTGATGTGCATTTTATTGCTATCCGACAAACGCCAGTATGCGATTTGTCGAATGTTAACTTTGCTGTGGGTTTTTTTTTACAGAGACAGATATCTCGGCGGCGGTGCAACCGATTTTGTCGTGAAATTTTGCACGATGGAACATACATTTATATGTCCCGGTAGTTGCTTCTGCCCTTTTGGGAGCGGTACACCTAGGGGACCTCAAAATCCCTAATTTTTGGCCTAAATTTTGGTAATTTGATCGCGAATATCTCGAAAACGGTAAGTCGCAGCGTTACATGTCAATTAGAGCTTAACACTTAACGTCAGTTTGACGCGAGATTTCTAAAAATGTATAATCACGGGACGTAGCCCCCAGGGGCGCTCCATAAGGCCAAGTATGTTGCATTTTTGCGTATTCTTCAGCATCGTCAACTTCGAAGCTTTATAATTTTTTAATGGTTCAAGATAGAGGCATACTATATCTGCGAGGCATATGTTGACCGTGAAAAGAGCTTCTAAAATCATTATCATCATCATCGACATGTTTAACGTGGCCTAAATAATGTCAGTTATTGCAAGGTTTACAGGGAACGCCAGAAAAAAACAATGATAATAATAATGATAAGTCAGTTATATCAGGATGTCCGGGTAGGAACGAGAAAAGATGAAAGTCTTGAGACGCTGTCTGAAGTTCGACATAACACTGATGTTTGGTGACGTGTAATGATCATAAATAGGCGATTACTGCTGATAATATTATTTTGCCACCCACAATGCCACTAATAGTACACGTAGCCTAGCCTAGCCTACTGCGCTGTAGCCTATCTTTAAACAGCCGGCGTCTGTGCCTATTTATGTCTGTAACGTCGACGTCGCGTCTCATGGGTCATCCATGATCCAACACATGACACCGATACGAGACATTATTGTCTGGAGTCACGAGCTTCAGACATAAAGTCTGGCACCAGTCAGACGTACGGTGATGTGTAATCAGAGGCCGGCTGGCGATGACTAGGTCGGTCACCAAACTGCACTACGGCACGCCACGTGATCAATAGACTCGTACGCCAAGTTTAAAATACGTATGTACTTTCATAATATAGAATACGCGTAGGCCTATGATACGTAATGTAGGTGTGGTGGACTAAGCTGGCTACCCGTCAGCTTTTTACTGCACGTTAAATACACACTATCGTATCGTATCGTAATAGTCGGCATAGAATGATTTAGAAAGCGCAGGCCTACGGCTCCAGCAAGGGTCTGGTGAACGAAGTCTTCTGTGTGGATCCAGCGGCAGAGCTCCGGTTGGAGTTGGGACCGAAGCTCCCAGGAGATCAAGCCAACATCAAAATCAGCTGCTGAAATATTCGTTTGATGGCAAGGATAAATTAACGAGTTTGATTTTTGCCGCACGATGCTACATGCATAAGCGCGGCATACGCCGTCGTGCAACGTCTGTCTGGCTGGGTGTCTGTATGGCTGCGTTGTTTTATTCACCGGTTGATTTCACCGATGCATCAGACTTGCACCAGACTGTTGTTAAATTCATCGGTTGATCTATTGAGAGTGATAAAATTACGTTGTTGAAAATTAAATT
>Ga0209149_1002305_pt1 | contig 10596 bp, 6 predicted proteins | sample WorMetTyACAVOLI2_FD_187423 | JGI IMG/M metagenome (GOLD analysis project Ga0209149, IMG submission 187423) | Marine gutless worms symbiont microbial communities from Max Planck institute for Marine Microbiology, Germany - Olavius algarvensis... ...
CGGCTAATACCTACTGCATGATGGACAGCCATAGCTCATGCGCACCTCGCACCGTGGGCTCCAGGGTCCAATTTAGCGGTGCGTGTGAACAGAGCCATTGACGACCGGCTAGGCATACAGCAGGAGGCCATCTGTTATCAGTGGTTCAAGCAGCGACTAATACTGAGCGTCTCTAAACACAGTATTAGCCAATGGTCACAGATTAAAGAGGACACCGTCGAACCCTCTGTGCCTGCCCGAGAATTTAATCTCAAAGCATACGCCGCTATAACCTGACACAATGATCGGGCCAGCCTGGGCCTCAAACCCAGACTCGCCGATCACCGTAGCCAGGCAGCGCGTACTGCGATGCTACCAACAGCACCACCGAGGCAGGCATGAATGAATGTTACACTCCATTGATTTATTTTATGTAGCATCATACTACAGTGTGTCCACAAAACAACAAGGCCAACTACTTTTTTGCATAGCGTCATCAAGCCACAACTGAATGCTCTAATTTTTGGCACAGCGATTTAAGAGACAACTCCGAGTCTGCATACGATTGTCTTCCTTCCAGCTCACCTGCATAATGCCCATACTTGGTGAAACATTGCAGACAAGTTTCATTTTAGCGATAAACAAAACAGTCAAATAGTAAAACCACAAATTCAAAAATTCTCAGCACTAACTTAACACCACGAACCATGAAAACACCACAAAATGTGCTCAAAATGTCCACTGTGAGCCCTGAGACAAGCACAGAGACGGCAACGCCACTGACTGATGGCTGCAATAACAGTCGAATGGTCCAGCTTTCTCCATTCCACTAACAGTCTCTGTTTCAGTTCCGCAAGATGTCATTAAAATAAAACATCTCAGGTAAGGGCATTACGCAGGTTTTGTTTGAAATGCAACTGCAGTTGTATCCCGAGTAGACTCGGGAATAAGTCGTCCAAATTTTAAACAATTTCATAAGTCATAAATAAATAAAATTATGCAAAATAATTCTGTGGCTTTGTTTGACAGTCAATCACTGCCAATGATGTAAATAATTTCTACAGCCATAATTCATACGACACAGCTACTCATGACCTCGCTACAACACTGAACATACACCAACAACCAATTTATTTTGGAAGAAATATTTCACAAAATTAAATAAGACAATTATGTGCATGCTGCAAACCTCGCTTGTTAAAAAATTCCCGCGAATATTTTCCTGATATGGCAATATTTCGTGGAATTGGACCAAGCAACTCAATTATATGAGCTAGATGATCCTCGTCGCGGGAATAATCTTCGCCAGAATGTGGCTCAAACAAGTAGTCACCAGTCGCCAATTCAAATGCCTGGATAAAAAACAAGTACTAATTTCACAATAAACGCGTACTACAAAGCCGTCACAAACAACTATAAACAAAACTGAAAGTAAATCAAATGATAATGCAATGACAGCATATGTTACCTGCCGGCACAACCATGGCACAGCATGCGCTTCATCCTCAAAATGACCCAAAATTTGCCTAATCTACACTTAAAATTTAAGAATTTTCTGCACAGCCCCAGATGGGGACACAGGAATGTTGCACATACTTGACAACGGTATGAGCCATTATAAGTTTGATGACGAGTTGGAATTTCTTAAATTCTCAAAAAACAAATTAGTTAGCATAGTGAATTAATTATACTGTCTGCTATTCTATGGCATTAATTCTTGCTTAATCTACGTTTGCGTACAGGTAACAGACTGTGATCGCGCACTCTTAGCCTGATTGCAGGGTACTATACTCCCACTTGTACTCCTTGCCTTGGTTGCATTGCAACATGCCTGCCTTCCCCCAATACTTTTCACTAGCTAACATAAAGAGGTTATAGCTGGACCAATATGTATTCACGCCGAGCAATATTACTTCAAAATCTACAACGCCTGATAAAAATTCCAGTTTGTAATGCACATCCACATCATCAGCAGTGTTTCATACCATGCATGCTGTGCTCCAGATATCTGCAGGCGCACCATATCCCGCACCAATCAGCACTTCCAAACACCGATACTGGCGCGTTTGGATGTCCTCAGAAAAATGATGAAACTGTCACACAACAAAGTACATATACACAATACATATGCATTTACTACTACTAATTACAAACTATACTAAAGCCAAAAATACAACTAATGCCCTATAAATAAAACCAAAATTCTAAAATGTTAATGAAATAAAACTAATGTAACCAAAGGAATAACATTAGGGCATCATCATTTATTTGCTTACAAAAAATTCCATAAACAGTGTAAAATACAAATGATATCGAGCAGGACAGCTAGGCTCTAACATATGCAATGACTGCTGCCATAAAACATACATACACATGTGTACATACGCTTATACACACACACAATATGGGTCATTTCACTTTTTGGATCAGTCTTTCGCTGAGTGCTCGGACTGATACCAAAGATCAGCCAAAAAGTGAAGTTGTTTTTTTTTGTTTGGACTCAGCGATTCACTTAGCGCAATCACCGAGACCAAACTGCGAACTGAGCAATTGCTAAATCCAAAGCTAATTAACTCATCGGTTGATTTTGCACGCACAAGATAAGTTAATCGGTTAATGATCAAGCGTTGATGAATGAAAATCGCTTCGCTTTTTCGCTTAGTCATAAATAAACAAAAAAATATGGAGATATCAACGATGACGTCAGTGATGACATTATGGAGTGAGCAGTGCTCTGCGCTGCACTGATTGGTTAATTTCTGAACTCGGGACTGAGACCAAAGTGTGGTCTCAGTGAAAGACTGATCCAAAAAGTGAAATGACCCATTATATTGTTCCCGTAATTTGTTAACATATTTAACCTTACAGCTGCAACCACTGACACAACATCAATAAAGAGACATCGAGAGACCAGTATTACTTACTGTAACCACTGACACAACATCAATAAAGAGACATCAAGAGACCAGCATTACTTACTGTAACCACTGACACAACATCAATAAAGAGACATCAAGAGACCAGCATTACTTACTGTAACCACTGACACAACATCAATAAAGAGACATCGAGAGACCAGTATTACTTACTGTCCAGCAGGCATTGCCAAGATCAGCAATTTTGACAACTGGCACAGTCGACAAGTCAAACAGCGAGTTGCGACTGTTTTTCTGGCTATTAACAGACTCTGCAAAACAATCCAGCTTGACAACATGCAGAGTTGATACAGTATCAATCAACAAGTAGCCCTGCTGTCGCAGAGAGGCCATGCAAGCTTCGTGTCTGTCAGTAGTTATTATTAGTAGTTAGTGTCTTCTGTTATTAGTTGCTTCCACTTCACAGTTACTGCTGTGTACAAGTAAGTTCTGTTCTGCTCTCTTCTCTTCATCACGATCGTCCACGCTGGTTGTGATAAGCAAAGATTCACTGATGTGTGACACTCTGTGCGTTTAACTGCATGGTGAACTGTCGCAGTTGTTGTTCACCCTCCACCACTCCACCAGTCATCAATCCGATAACCAGATATTAGCTGAGAATCGCGATTTTTGCTACCCCACCTGTATTCAATGTCCCTGTTAGCGGGGTTCCCATTGGAATATTGCCACGTTTGGTAAGAAAAAACTACAATGGTGTGGCTACCCAATGGTGAAAAAAATTTGAAGATATGTTTATTCGTTTTGACAGAATCCAGGAATGTGACAGACGGACAGACACTGTGCGAGGGTATAGGCAGCGCTTGGCATCGTGCGGCAATAATGCAATAAATACACCAAGGTCACAATAATGAGAATTTCTCTTGCTGCTACTTCCACAATGGGCATTCTGTACATTCAAGTCGATATTAAATTGGCTGCAAATACAGAAAAATATTCACTTCCTGGTTTACTAAAGTATAAGACAGTTCACTGCACATATACAGCCCACTCAAGTCCATGAACAGTGTTGCTTTGTCCATAAACACAGACAGTGCTCGCACTATTTTAATGATATGTAATACATATTTTGTGTACAAAGTATACTACTCTAACGTCAAACGTACCAACACCACTGCAGTCTTCATTTCTGCCGACTGACTCACAGCAATCTTCACCATTCTCGGACACAGGAGAAGTTGCAGATAATGGACTTTCAATCACGTCGTTGTGCAGCTGATCACCAGTCTCAGACAAGCGACATCTTTCAGCTGATGGTTTAAGACCATTGTCTGTCACAGTGTCTGCAATGTCGGCAGGTTTGCTGCTCGATGGAGTAATAGCGCCGTTCACCATCAACTCATTTTCTGCAGCTCACAATTCACTATTTTACTTCTCGTCGTGACGCAATTCCCACATCAATGTGAAATCAATGTACGGCCTGCCTTTGAGGCTCAGTCGGCTGGACCACTGCACTGCAGTGTACACAGCCTGCATGGCCGTCAGGCTTGTGGAAGTCTGGGGTTCAAATCCCAGGCCCTGCGGCTTGTAAGTTCATACAGGCTAATCAGCACATATTCAGAGACAAATACCTCAGGCAGGCACAGGTGTGCCCGTGTCCTCTTAAATCTGTGACAGGCCAATAGAACTGGGTTCAAGGGTGCCCGCTGCCTGGACCTCTAATGTGAGCCAGTGTTGGGATAACAGATGAGGCCGGCTCTATAAATATAGTGCACATACTCAGAGAACCCAAAGTACAGGCCTAGCTCATTAAATAATAGGCACAAGGCCCTTCAGTTTCCCTCCCTAATCCCTCGCACACACTACATACACAATGCCAGTAAAAAAGGCAAAAGCAACGCATCGCTTACACCTGGATACATCCTCACCCTTCATTCTATTCTGGCAGAGCACGCACAATGGACCATCGCTGAATTGGCCTCAGCACTTGTCGTGGCTGAACTAGGCCATGGTGGTGATGTTGGTATGGTACAGAGAAATCAATAAAAGAATTATATGACATTATGTAACTGCTGCAAAACGTCATAAAAATAAATTATCGATGGTTTGCAACTCACTATGTCTAACTGCATGTAGTTGTACAGTCGACGCCACATAAGCGCACGTCGGTTAAGAGCAAAGCCCCGTTTAGCGCATGTGACACGCACGGTCCGGTTTCTGACACAGCAAGTTAATGGGAAGTTAGCTTCGGTTAATCGCACTACGGATAAGCGCACGATCCGGTTATGCGCACGTGATTCTTGAGTCCCAGTTGTATTGGTCCAATACAGATTCACGCCGGTTATCTGCACGGTCAATCACACAGGCCGCGCTGTGCTGGAGACGTTCAGATAGAGATGCAGACACAGGCCAGAGTGCAGCATTGCAGCCGCTGTGACAGTCGGCTGGTCTGCCCAGACGGCCAGTCTGCACGCTGCTTCCTAGTTGCCTGACTCCTGCCCCACCCCACGTCCCACCATCTCAGCCATTGTACACAGGAGGTCTGTAAGCTGACTCATAAACCGACTGACTCCCGACGCCCAACATCTCTGAGTAACTGAGCTGTTAACTGTGTCCCCGACGCCGGGCCCAGAAGATGAAAGCAGCGAGACGGCCACGTTCGCCGACGCAGTTGGAAGCCTACGCGTGCTGCGTGCGTATCTCGAGACGTCTGGCTGCCAGAACTATGAACGCGCTTCTACGAACTGAGTCAGTGATCAAATTTATGAGCTTAACAAGAAAGAAAGCGTGCAAAAGACAATTAAAGATTTTTTTTCATGATTTTATTGTGTTCACATTTTCTCTTTTGAACGACTGTACGTGCATGCATATTACTTACTGTGTAGTGTATTAAAATGTGTCCGTACGTTTTTTTGTGTTTACATGTAGTTATTAGTGACAATGCGCACGCTGACACGGCACTTCCGTTAACTGCACGCTTCGCTTAAGCACAATTTACACTCTGGTCCAGAGGCCGTGCGCTTAAGCGGCGTCGACTGTATCACACAATGCAGCACTTCAGCATCCATGGATTCACAATGTCTAGCACCACACTGCTTCCGCTACGTGAAACAGCCTTCATTCTTTCTCATCATTCCTATTACTGCTACTGCATGGCATAAAATAAATATGCACATTAGATGATTTTTAATTCATCAGATAATGGGAATTACCCACCATCACACTTGTCATTGCTATTTGTAGCATCTGCCTTGCTAGCCTCATCAGAATCTGAATCGACAGCATCGCCGCCGGTGGGATTACCCTACACAGCAACATCATTTGTTTACTTAATGATTACAACTATTTCTATGAACAATGCGAGTGTTAGACAATTCATGTAATACACCACCTTTTTATACGGCTAGTCAGGACTAGTCAGAACCCCAGACCTCCACAAGCCAGTTTGTACGGAATGATGATGTACGGAGGTTAACGAAGCAACCCAAACTCACCGCTATAATCCAGTCGCGCCGGCTTACCCTATTTGGGCATATTATGTGCATGGACGACAACGCAGATGCCAAGAGGATCTTGTTAGCCTCCCCTCCGGCAGACTGGAGAAGACAACTAGGTCGTCCCGCATCACGTGGCTCAGCACCGTCCAACAGGATCTGAAACAACAAAACCTTACACTCCCTGAAGCAGCAGATTTGGCTCAGAACTGTCCTCTGTGGAGTATGATGTCGACGTATGGCGAAATGCAATCGTAAGAGTTGCATGCCAGAAACGACGACGACGACGTAGTCAGGAGTCCTAGGGCATGGGTGGAGAAAGAGCATGTAGAAAGTAGAGAAAAAAGGTACAGCATTGCACTGGGTCTCACAAAATACTCTGTCCTATGCCACTCACCCACTCACTTGTGACTGCTGACTGTCGGTGCTTCTGCCTTTTTTTGTTTTTGTTGTAGGCTCAAAGCCTATATTGTATTCACTTTTTTGGACTCTTTTCAGAATAAGTCCGGCAAAACGCAGCCGATCCAGACCAAAGTCGGTACACATGCACAGGTCAAGAGCCGACAACGTTCACAAACTTTTATGTGCGATCGGCTAAGTGAGGGCAAAATGGGGGGCTCAGGAGTGTCCCCGATGCCTGAGTTTTTTGTAAGCAATATGAGATGCCTTTTCCGCAACTTCGCATGGCCGATTTTCGCCAAATTTGGCCACGACACGTAAATCGCGGTTGAAATGCAGATTTTGGACATAAATTTATGAAAAGTTTCCATTCAGGGGTCATTTCCCCCAAAACTCGAAACTTGGAGGGGGTCAAACAGGTACCTCACTCACATCAGGCTACAGGTCAAGGGATGTGCTGCAGAGAGATACTGTAGTCAAAGGGCCAGGGAGTTTCCGAGGTCTGGTCAACTTCTTTGTATGACGTACAGTTGCGGAGCTACGGGCGTCAAAATTGCCCAATTTTACGATTTTGGCCAATTTTCCCAATACAAAACCCCTAAAACGTACCTTCCGGTGACCAGCCTACAGCCCAGGGGTTACATCGCAAAATGATTACGATTTTTCCATGTGGTAGTTGAAAGTCGAAAGGGGTGCCATCAGGCAGCGCAGTTTTCCTGCAACTTCTGGTAGGGAAGCTGGGGACCCCAAACTTGCCCATATTTTGGCCTATGGCAAATGGCTATACCCATACAAAATGCTACTACACAGAACATCAGAATCTGGACCAAAGACCTCTGAAAACGCACAATTTTGAGGACGGATGTACTTTCCCACCAAATATCACCCCTACCCCTAAAATCACTCAAAAACTCCATTTTGAGGGACCTTTCACTTTCACGTTGGCGTCACCATCTCGTGGAATCTCAGCCCTGTGAAGCACGTAGGTATTATTAGTTCATCGTGCTTTTACTGGCTGCGTCAGATCCGAATAATACGACGATCACTTGACGCTGAGTCTGCGAAGACTCTCGTGCATGCCTTCATCACATCGCGTATTGATGGTTGCAATACCGTGTTGGCCGGGTCACCAAGAACCATCACTGACAGGTTACAATGTTTGCTGAATGCCGCAGCCCGTGTCGTCAGTAATACTGGGAAGTTCTTCGTCGCCGGTCCGATGGCCTGGAATGCACTGCCTGACGACCTCCGAGACCAGTCGCTCAGTGCCGACAATTTCCGGAAGACGCTAAACACGCATCTGTTTCGGAATGCACTTGGACACTTAGCGCATTAGAGGCGTTGTATAATGCGCTATATAAATTTAAGACTTACTTACTTTCAATGCAAAACCTATTATAAAGAGAGCTCTCCGTGAGTCAGACGTTAATGGAGCTACGAAGCTGAAACTTTACAGTTATATAGGTATAGGCAAGTACTTGGGGGTGTGTCAAAATTTTTCAGCTAGGGGGAGTCCGGGGGTGCAGGGCCCCTTTATGTAAATTTGGGACCTCTTATTATCTCGGAAACTACTAGAGCAAGAATAAGTGAAATTAAAAACACAATTAGATGTGGTAAAGTACTCGCTGCAGGTACAAAAATTTTTCCACTCAGTGGCATCCAGGGGCACAGGGCCCCATAATGTAAATTTGGCACCCATAATATCTCAGAAACTACTAGAGCTAGAAAGTTGAATTTAAATTTTAAAACTACCATTAGATATGGTAAAAGTACCGGCTTTGGGTACAAAAATATTATATGATACAATATGACGGCAGCCACCATATTGATTTTCGACAAATGTCTATATCTCCGAGGCAGACTACGGCTAACAATAGATGGCTTTCAGCGTCGAGAGTGCTAGCGACGACTACAGCTTCTAGTTTAATTTTGTATGGTGCCCCTGCAATGTCTTTGACATGATAGTGTCACCTTAATCAGTACATTGTTACTTATTTACTTACATACCTATACAGTACTACACCACCTTTGCACCATGCACACACAAATGCCCAGTAGCAATTAAGCTGGTCACATAACTAAACTAAGCATACTTCTTAACCTCAAGGATAGCATATTCTACGTGAGTACAGCCGCATCCCCAATTCGTTACCAGTGTTCCCTTGGTCTAGCCTTCCTCCACGTGGTATAAATGCCAAAGTTTAGTCATCATAAAGCTGGCTCAACAGCCAAGTCTGGTTCAGTTTCGTTCAAGCATGTTTCAATCACCTAGTGATGTCCTCCATATTGCAGCAACTTCCTGGTGATGATCATGGATGGAAGAGCAACATGCTACATGCCTAAAGGAAGGTACTTTTTATCGCGCGTCAGCATACTGACGCGCGATATTGATATAGCAATTCTGTCTGTCTGTCCGCCCGTTTGTCTGTCTGTCCGTAACGTTCCAGTATCAGATGAAAACGGCTCAACATATCGTCATAGTTTTTCACCATACGGTAGCCCAATCATTCTGTTTTTATCAGCATCAAACATTTTCACCCGACGGGGTCACCCCCTATGGGGGGCACCAAATACAGGTGGGGTATAAAAATTTTGCGATTTTCTACCAATAAGTCGCTATATCTCGTAATCGATACAAGATAGCGCCATAGTTACTATGGAAGGCAAATAGGAACTCATATGCGATCTGTCAAATGGTGCCATTTCCAATGACCTTGAACGAACCCTAACCCTGTTTTCAAGGTCACACCACTCTTTGACGCTAAATATCTCACAAACAGCTACAGATACAGCCATAGTTACTATAGAAGGCGAATAGGAAACCGTACCCAAGCTTTTTAATGGCACCAATTTCAATGACCTCGAGTGAGCTCTAACCCAGATTTCAAGGTCACGATATTATTCAATGTCAAGTAACTCGAAAATGGTACAAGAATGGTACAAGATAGCGCTGTATTTACAATGGCGGACCAATAGAAAGTCGCATATGGTCTATCGAACGGCACCATTTTCAATGACCTTGAACGACCCCTAACCTGGTTTTCAAGGTCACGCTATTCTTTGACACTGAGTATCTCCGAAACGGCTAAACATACGGCCATAGTTACTATGGAAGGCGAATAGGAAACCGTACCCAAGCTTTCAAATGGTACCACTTTCAATGACCTTCAGTGACCTCTAACCCACATTTCAAGATCACAATAGTATTCAACGTCATATAAGTCAACTACTACTAAGTCGTGTATGATCTATCCAATGGTTCCATTTCCAGTGACCTTGAGTGACCCTTAACCTGTATTTCAAGGTCACGGTGTAATATTTAAGCCTATAGATGCCCTCAGCATATTGTGTGCGCACCTAACGTGCGATCTGTTGGTGATAGCTAATTTCTTGTTCTATATTATTATCACTGCATGGTTCGTACATAAACTTGAGTTCAATAAGCAATGAATTTATCTAGCAATAGACTCCTTTGCACCAAACACAATTACACAGACCAAACAAACCTGCCCCCGTTCCATCTCTTCCAGCTGTAACCTCTGCTGCTCCAACAACTGTTGTTGCTTTTTCATCTTCTTTTTCAACTTTTTCTTCTTATTCTTTGACATTTTTACTTCTGCTTTCTCTTTCGGTGCCGTACTAACTGTTACACACATATGACAACAGTCCAGTCTTTGCTACATTATACATGTCTACATTTAACAAAAGTAATTTGACAAAAAGCGCCTCATGCGGGACCCATTCCCCGGTTAGGGGTCACCCCAGGGGGTCGAAATTTGTACCATTGAATTCCTGGGGTAGGGTTTCCTATTAGTGTTCCATAGTAACTATAGGCCTAGGATGCACCGTTT
>Ga0209149_1002306_pt1 | contig 10594 bp, 7 predicted proteins | sample WorMetTyACAVOLI2_FD_187423 | JGI IMG/M metagenome (GOLD analysis project Ga0209149, IMG submission 187423) | Marine gutless worms symbiont microbial communities from Max Planck institute for Marine Microbiology, Germany - Olavius algarvensis... ...
CGCTTACGAGGTAGAGGCAGGCATTGGTGTAATTGCAGGTAACACTGTGTGATCCATGCCTGAGCGCCTTGAGTGTAAGGTACTACAAAAAGCGCGCTATATAAATACACTTACCTTTACCTTTTATTGCCTTGTCGATAAAAAAATTATGTCGTTGGGAGTCGGCCCAGAAATCCGCTGTTTAGGTGTGTCAAGTCGCTACTGTTGTTATGGAAACCACACAGCTGGTTCTAAGCCAATTTAAAAACTTTTTATCGCAGTCAGTGGAGAATTGAATAAAGTCTTTCTACGCCAAAAATAATCAGTGAGTGTCGTGAATTAGTGAAGTTATGTCATATTAATTTTAGCGGTTCGGTTTTTTTTGAGACACGTAGACGGATACCACTCGCAGCAGCAGCAGCAGCAACCGCGATACACAGTTAATCTAGAATTCACGGCCATGAGGATATTACAATAAATCATTTGTAATAATTTATAACTATAATTTATAACCAGCAACTCGTAATTAAGACTAATGATGTTTAATGAATAATTAAATTATTTCACAATAGCCGTGTTATACAACAAACCTGGCAGGCAGATAACCGACGTCAGCTGCAGAGCTGTCACTAGTAGGTGTGGAGTTATGAATGCGAGGATTGTTGTCACTACTCTGTGCTGAGGTATGTGCAGTCGTGGTCGACAAACTCGGGTTATGATGCCGTCTTCGCCGCTGATTTGAATCTTCGACGTTTCTCTGTGCCAGAAGCTCACGCTTGAGATGGTCGAATGGTGACGACGATGATGACAATGACGACGACGATGACGAGTTGGAAAATGGCGGTGGTGGTGGTAGTGTCACGGCCGTGGCCGACTGGCAGACGTCTTGGTTCAACGCGTCTTCAACTTTGATGAAATTCGTCATGAGATTGGACGGTTCATAGAGCGCGGACGTCGATGAGTGACGGGGCGTGTGTTCTGCCGCTGCACCAGCCAGCTCATCAGCTCGCCAACCTCCCGCGTCTTTCATACCCTCACCACTTTTCCCGCCATAACTGCTGGACCAGTAATAGCTAGTACTGCTAGGCAGAGGCAGCGACGGCATGAGAGCTGATGCATCGTGCAGCTGATCTGTATCAGGATCATCCGGAGAAGATTTGATCGGCACCGCAGTGTGAGTGATATTCGCTGTCCTTGGTGTCACCGTACTCGTCACTTCACAGTAGCGGCTAGCGTACTGCAGATCCGTCTTTCCACAGCCATACTCCGACCCTTCGTTCTGCATATGTGATCGCATGTCATTTTGCAGCTTATTCTGTCCACAAAGCTCGGACATATTGCTCTTTTCCCTGTGTCTAACTTGTCCGGGGTTATTTTGTCTGTAGCACGGCGACGCAGTGGAATTTTCATTGTGATTAACCGGTCGAATTTCGTTCGATCTAGAGTACTCTGGCATACCGGATCTCTCGTGATATTTAGCGGGTCTTATATCATAACGGATCTCATCGTATCCATAGTACTGCGACAGATGAAATCCTTCATCGTGTCTGCTCGGCTGAATGTCGTAATCCAGCTCGTACTGCGAAACGTCGCGGTCGTCGAGACTGCGCGGCTGAGCGAGATCATCATCGAGCTCGTTCTGTCTGCAGTGACGCGACGCACCGGGCTTCTCATCGCACCTGCTCGGTCTGAGATCGTACTCTAACTGATACTGCGACACGTTCAACTGTTGTTCATTTCTGCCCTGACGCACGTCGTGGTCCAATTCGTTCTGCGAAGGATTTCTACAACTTATCTGGTCAGCTGTATAGTACTCACGACTGGTCTGTGACTCGTCTGTTACTCGATAGACAGCACTGAACTCGCCATCGATACCTCGACACGCCAGTTTGTTCGTGTTTATGTCGGTGTACGAGGCCTGGCTGTTGTGGCCGCGGTCCACGGTGGCGCAGTAGCGTCGCGAACTCGACGCCTTGCGTTTTCGTCGACTGGGTGAAGAAACTGCGCTCACCCATGACGATAGTGATGATGATGATAACGATATGTTTTGGTGATCGCTCTGAGATACAATCGTCATGTTGTCGCCGTCCTGTCGCCAACTTGCGTCCTCATAATTATCATCGTTACGAACGTCGTCTGCTCTTGAACGCTGCCTCTGAAGCCGACCACTCACATCCAGCACTGATAACTCATTATTCTCTTCATCGTTACCATCGTTGTCGTCGTCGTGTCCGTAGGATTCATACTGCGATGACACGACATCGTCAAAATCAGTCGTCGATGCTTCTTTCAGTTTCGTGCGTTTTATCTACAACGCAATGCAACGCTATACGTTATCCCTACACAAGTTTTGGCATTTTTGCTCAAATTCCAACAATACTCGAATATCTAAAGCCAGTAAAATAATTCTAGTTTCGATCTAGTAGACACTATGACTGGAAGGATGGAAACGGACATACAAGCAGTTATGGCCATGCCACACATACCAGAAATCGGCGCCAAAAACCCGTACTAGAAAACTGGTACTATTTCAACCGGCACGAAAATAGAGCATGCCCTACTGGTTACCAGAAACTGGTAATCTACTAGAAACTGGTAGTCTACTAGAAAAATTCAGTACCAAATTGCATGTCAGACGCGTCAGAAATCGGTAATGGTTTTCTGGTACTGGTTTTTGGCGCCGATTTCCTGGAAAGTGTGTCATGGATATTAGAGTAAGAGACAGAGATAGATAGTCAGATAGATAGACAAAGAACTGACCTGTGGTGCAGATGGCGGATGCGTGAAAACAGCTGACGACGAATCAGAGAGAGCGTGAGTTTTATCACGAGTGAGACGAGACTGTACTACGGGATTTCTACCACTATCAACGTCAACGACGTCATCGCCGTGCACGTCGTCTCCATGGCGACGAGCTGCTGACGATGGAGATGATGTTATCACGTGGCTGAGATCGTCACTCGATGACGTCACTCGATCACTGTTTATCATATCTGCCGATAAAGATGATGATGATGATGATGATGATGATGACGACAGTGAAGACTTGAGTCTGAAACAACAACACCACAACTGTCATAGATAACTAATCTTGCAGATTAGTTGACCCTTTAATGGGCACATTAAAACCGCAGAGCAGCGGACCAATATACAGCAATACTGTGATTGGTACACATACCGTTGATTGGCCGGCTGTTACATTTGGCACAGCGAGGAAGGGCCTGGGCGAGCTGCGGCTCCGCCCAGTTCTCTCCTCTCTGTACCAAATGTAACAGCCCACCCACCAACGGCCAATGTACCAACTTCATATTATTCGGTGTGTCACTATAATTACGTCTGCACTCTAAAGGCCCGTTTATAGCGACACAACTCAACTCAACTCATGTCTTAAGACCCGACGACGCAACTCAACTCAACTGAACTCAACTCGACGTCGACGTCATGCTATAAACGGGCTTTAACGGGTTAATAAAGAAACAAGCAGTGCACTTGCTTTATCGACATTCGTTAGATGGCGCTACCATTCATTCGCGGCTTCAGCGATCTTGATTTTGCGCTAATTTAACACAGAATTTAACAATATTATCACCGAACTAGTTCTATTTTATTCCGAAAGTTTCATCGTATTACCTTTAATCGTTTCATATAATTCTGTGCTAACAAAAACAAACACGCGGTTACAAATGCCGCCGGAACTGCGACGGCCAGACGCTGAGCTGAGCGAATTCCGTCAGTTACTGAAGACATTTTTGTTTGTGTAGGGACAGCTGAGATGGCGGCGCACTAGTGACTCTAATTATGGCGCCGTGTACAAGATTTTCTCACTACTACTACTACTACTACTACTACTACTACTACATGTTATTTTGTATTGTAACTTTCAACCGATGGTTGCATTACAATAAATTACTTACTTACTTACTACTACTTTCTCGTTTATTGTTTTTTTTTCGATGGAGTGTCACAAACGGGCGGTTGAGTTCAGCAGCAAGAAAGCGATACGTGATAACGATCTGCCTGAGAGGCGAACTAGTAGTGTAGGTCTACTGTGAGTGCGTACTTGGTCGCTGACAGATGGACATCGAGGACCGGCAAGTTGCGATATTCGTGAAGCAACGCCAGAGCGTCTCCGTCATCGGTGGCACGTGACGCCGCCGTCAGAGGATGAACAAAGAACGCGTCGAGATCTTCAGGCGCCTCGTCGACTTTGTGCAACGTCGACGAGTTACGTACGTCATCATCATAGTCATCCTCGTCGTCGTCATCATCGTCCTCATCACTAGCAGCATCAGCAGCAGCAGCGTGTGAGACGTCTTTGTATCTAACAAAAACAACAGCTAGCGTGCGTCGGGCGCCTGGAAACTTAAACAGATCGTCTTATAGCGATCGACGAAACTAAAGGCCGTTTATAGCGACGCAACTCAACTCAACTCGACGTCGAGTGGAGTTGAGTTGAGTTGCGTCGCTATAAACGGGCCTTTACAGACAAGAAAGTAAAGGTGTTAATACTGTTTTTATTCGAGCAAAATAAATGATGATGACTTCGTACATTGTATAATGTTGTAGATTTGACATACAGACAATGAAACGGTTTACAGCACTTGAAATGACGTTCAAAGGTCACTCAAGGTCATCAGCAATGTTATCAGCAGGATGACATTGCTGATGACCTTGAGTGACCTTTGAACGTCATTCCAAGTACTGTATAGACCGTTTCATTGTCTGTATATCAAATCTTGATGAAGGTTCTGTTTCTTCTGGTGCTGCTTCATGCAGTAGCATCTCAATAGACCTATTGGAATAGTGTAGGCTGCTAGTTACGAGAGCTAGACGAGGATTGTCTGAAGAACCCCTATAATCGTTAAGCTTCTGTGCGAAAAAATTCTCTCGATAACAGTATAAATTTCAACCAAACATTGAAAATCTTCATTGTTTACTGTAATAGATTAATATTTTCTTTGATTCTGTTAAGACTGTGGCTATTTTAGCGACCGTTATGTAGTAAACGCTCCGTTATTGAGATCGCGTTTCCACCCGTCTGTCTGTCTGTGATAGTCTGTCTGTCTGTCTCATAGTTGTAAAAAACATGGATGTGAGAATAAAAAACATTAAAAAACATGTTTTATATCCGATAATAAAAAACATGAAGAAAACATTTAAAAAACATTTCCCCTGCTCAACATAGTCAAAATCGACTATAGGCTACAAAACGTAAGATTATCAGTATTACCGAGGTAGAGACATGTACTGAAATAAAACAAAACAAACACTGTTGTCGGGCACAGGCAAAATGATTTTGTTAGTTCATTTGTTATCTAATGAAAAAATAAGTTCACAAATAAGCATTATACTATGGTTCTCTTGGCCAAATCAGTATATTATAAATGTTTTTTAAAAATAAAAAAAAACATACACGGAATAAATAACATTAAAAAACATGTTTTTTATAGAAAAATAAAACACATAAAATACGTTCTTAACAACTATGGTCTGTCTGTAACGCACGTGCATGGTGACAGAGAAGTTTTTGCAGAATCTATATTCACACCAACCGATATGTCACGGATGTGGCTCGGCTGTGAAGGAAACAGCGCGAAACTATTCACAACCGTTTCTCCCAGAGGGTTGTAATCCAGAATTGGGTATGATTTTCGACCAATATCTCACTTTACCTTTGAAACGATACCAGATATAACCATAGTTACAACGGAAGTCGAATAGGAACTCGTATGCAGTCTATCGAAAGGTGCCATTTCCAATGACTTTGAATGACCCCTAATCCAGGTTTCAAGGATACACCATTATTCGACGTCGAATATCTCAGAAACGATACAAGATAGACATTTTTATTACAGACCATTAACAGATAGTGATATGTGGCCTATTAAATTGTGCCATTGCCAATGGCCTTGATCGACCTTTAAGGTTATTTCAGCGATTTTGTCTGAAAATAAGTGTAGCCTGCTTTTCCGCCGGTCTCTGTTAGAGAGTCCAGGCAATCTGTCGGAGGATGACCTTGAGTGACCTATGAATGTCATTTCAAGTGCTCTAAACCGTTTCATTGTCTGTATATCAAAAATACAACATTAAACAATTACAATGGTTGTGCATCATATGTGAACAATTATCGTATGCAACCGGAAGGACTGTTATAATGCTGAACGCGAGCTGCTAGCGATAGCTGAGCTTCTTGTCAAAATTCACGCACTGATAAAATTTAATATGTGCTTGTGCGCACTGGCGACCTGCTGACGACCGTAAGCTGCCAGTGACCTACAAGGGTGGGAAGCACTGAACAGTGAGCTATGGCTGAAGGCGGCTCTATTGTATGTGTGTGGCATATCATGTGAATGAACGCGCGGACGTGGTTGAAGTTAAAGGAGCGTGTCGTCGTGCTCGCCGCCCTATAACCTCCAGCGCACCGACCGGTCACGTGATCTTGGGCGCGGTCTTTTGATGACATGTCACGATTCGATCACAGCTGACTAACTGTATTTTTATTATACTTAAAAATTTTATTTTCCTTTAAAAAAACTAGTTGAAATACAGCAGTTCCAATGATTGTAATACGATCGGAAACGTTTAACGCACCGACGTTCGTGTGCTCAATAGAGAAAACAATCAGCCTGCAGCAACTACTAAGTGGCGCCAGACACAACAAACTTTGTCCTTCTCATTGCAGGGTGCTGCCACCGGGCGAATGTAATGACATAATCACAGAGCTATTGCCCATAGTCTGAAAGTTTTCTTTACGACCGCTGTAACTGTTTTCCCGTCATGCAACAGACGCAAGAGGCATAGGCCCAGCAAACGTGGTAACAAACAATACAGGACATTTACGTCAGTGGGTTTATTACGCAGCTAAATTATTTAGCTGCGTAAGGTCGTTCGGCCTACCCTCTAACGTAAATGTCAACTGTGCGGTCACAACGTCATCTTTTTGTCCTCACCACTCTCAAACGACCATCTATTACTCTCTCTCTCTCTCTCTCTCTCTCTCTCTCTCTCTCTCTCTTTCACTCCAGGCGCAAAACATACATCTAACACAAATCCTTGCCATCACAGTCTACTGTTACTATCTGGATTGCCTTCACAGATCATTCACCGAACCGGACTTATCACGCTCATCAGTTTATTCTTAGTTCACTTTTCGTTGAGTTTATTTCGGTTCTGTTAGGTAGACTAAGCTGGCTACCCGGTTAGCTTTTCACCGCACGTTATTAATCTGTCGTATCGTATGGTATCGTGACGAATATAAATATGTCCCCTATTGGTTTTCGTCACCATAATCTACCACCACAATAATTCAAGTCGCACAAAGTTCCACCACTAACCACACATGAAACGACTAGTGTATAGGCGTACCGTTGTTACCGACCGTAGGGAAGGGGGCAATAAGCGTTGCTTTTGTCCGTCCATCTGTCTGTCCATCCGTCGCGAACATAGCGAATAATTCGAGTCCAAATTTGGAATGAAGGTTCCCCACCTTAGATGTGACTCGCACACCAGTTTCAAGGTCAAACGGTCAAACGTCAGGGATACAGACGGGCGGGGGCATAGCGTGTTGGCCGAACCCGGCGGCCACACTACTTGTTAGATTTCCCTGAGCAATTTGATAGTTGAAAATATATGTCGCAGTGTGCGGTGCGTACCTTGTTGCTGGCGGCGACGTCATCAGTAAATTGGAAGGGTTGTCCTTGTGGCGGTTCATGTCTGCTATTTTCAATATTCTTCTTATTCAACGCAGAGTATAGATCATAGTACGCTGTACATATAGATCGTCGAGTCGTGCCGCCGTCTCAGTCTTCGAACGTCGACTATCGGCAGCATGGCGCTGCCCTGCACCTGCGCGCCTCAGTGTACCAGACCGTATCCTCCTTCACCGCTGTCCCTAGGCCTATATATAGGCCTACACACCGTTGCAGTTCTACATGCGGCCTACACGCTCACCAATACTCGTGCACCTCATGCGATGATTTTTTGGAGAGACAGACATAATGCAAATCGTTAAATCGCCATAATATCTCAACGAAAAATCACCCGATTTCGATAAAATCTGGTACACAACAGCACATTTGGAACTCGATGACAGCCAGATAGCCAAATATGAATTTGAAAAAATTCCAGATGGCGGACAGCCGTCATTTTAAAAAGTTTTTTTGGCAAGAACTCAGCAGCCGATTGTCTCATTTCAGTGAAATTGTGCTGTGCACAGGGAAGCAGAATGCCATTGATGCAGGTCACGTAAAATAAACTTTAAATTTCGAAAATTCAAGATGGCGATGGCGGACGGCCGACATATTGCAAATCGTTAAATCGCCATATCTCATCGAACAAGAAGCTCAGCTGCTGCAGAGAGACCGCGCGATACTTCCTGTCATCAAATATTTCACTAAGTCACTCAAGATCACTCAAGGTCATTCGAAATGACAGCCTTGAGTACGGCGTGTGTAAATCGCTATTTTTTAAACAATATCACTGCCAGTCTCAATGACGCGAAGTGCATGAACAATATCACTGCCATTGTCAGCTCCTCGAACCTGGAACAGTTTGTCATCTGACGCGAAGAAAGCAGATACCGTCAAAAAGTTTAAAAAACGACTAAAGACTTTCCTGTTCTGCAAACATTACGGCGACATTTCATATTTTTATCGTTTTATATTTTAAATGTAAGCAGCTGGTCGGCTAATGTTGTAAGCAGCTGGTACTCGGCTAATGTTGTAAGCAGCTGGTCGGCTAATGTTGTAAGCTGCTGGTCGGCTAATGTTGTAAGCAGCTAGGTCGGCTAATGTTGTAAGCAGCTAGGTCGGCTAATGTTGTAAGCTGCCTTGATGTCCAGTTATGATTATGATAAGCACCGCGGTTGGAGTGGTTCATCTGTCCCTACCAAGCTAAGTTTGGGGTGGCCCGGCCCGGCCCGGCCCGCGTGGTGCTGGGGCCGAAATTCAAAATTCCGCTTCCTAGAAGTTTTGTCCCATAAACAACAGAATCGCCAAGAACGCCAAGTTCGATCGACGTCAGCCCAGCGGCCTTGGAACCTTATGGGTTTGACAATGTTGACACTGCACGGACGGACGGACATTTGATCGGTTTTACAAATCGGGAGAGACGACTAATACTGCAGAGAAGGCCGCTTATCGTGCCGACGATTGGGGCCGTACGCTACGCCTTATAGGCCTAATTATTTGTTACGTACCATCGGTAGATAAAAGACATTTATTATATTAATTAAAGGAAATGAAGCTGGTGAGATTCAGTCGTCAGACGAGGAGACGCCACTGTCGCTGTGTAGCAGTGGATTCGTCTCACTGACACTACTGCTTGAACCAGTCTGTCTCTCCGACAACCGTCGAAAGACTCGCCAATTCGTTCCACCAGTCGAGCTGTTTGCACTCTTGTTGGCATTCAGCGACTGTACATCCAACACACAATACCCGTCAGCATTTTTACCGCGCGATGTTATGCCTAGCGTGGACTATGCTGTCGCAAGGTGTCTGTCCGTCCGTCCGTCTGTCCGTCCGTCACACGCCGGTATTCTGTCGAAACGGCTAAATGTATCATCAAACTTTTTCACCGTCGGGTAGTCACACCATTCTAGTTTTTCCACATCAAACGGCATGACAATATTCCGACTGGGAACCTCTAACGGGAACGTCGAATGCGTGGTATGAAAAAAATCGCGATTTTCGACTAGTATCTCGTTTTAACTCGAAAATGACACAAGAAAGAAGTCGTATTATGGTCTATCGATAGAACGGCGTAATTTTCAATGACCTTGAACGACCTATAACCCAAATTTTGAGGTCACGCCACTGTTTGACGGAAACGGCACGAGATACAGACTGAGACATAGTTACAATGAAATACTAATGGGGTCTTACACATGCCTTACTCGATGCTGGTGTCATTTTGAATGACCTTGAGTGACTTAGTCAGTTCACCAAAGTTTGTACGGGTACGTATATTATGCTTGCATGTGTGCGCGACAACTTACGTTAGTTTGTATCATACGTGACTTTCATAGTTATTATGCCCCCGCCCCGTATGGAAGCGGGGGCATTAAGCGGTCATCGGCGTCTGTCGTCCGTCTGTCTGTCTGATGTCGCGTACATCGGCTCTAACTCGAAAATCAAAAGGCCTAGGAAGACAAAACTTTGCACAGGGGTACCCCAGGTCACATGCGACTCCCACACCGACTTCAAGGTCAAAAGGTCAAAAGTCAAGGTTACGGGGTCAATGCATCGCAGCGAAATGTGCCAATATTTCGCAAACGGATAAAGCTACGCCCTTCAAACTTGGCATGCACATAGGCCGTGGGCAGTTCTTGCCCCCGGACCACAAATTGGCCCCTAAGTGGGCGTGGCCTGGGGTACGTAACCCAATTTCGAAATTAGCAGGGGCGGGAGCATATTGTGGCGGCCACCTAGCCACACAGACCAGACTGGCCGCGGCGGAGACACTACGTCCGTTCGTTCGTCTGTTTTTACCAAACTTGTGAACACATCATCATCAATCGGAGCTTGTCGGTGACGTTGCTGTTCCTGTGAGTGTCCGCCAAGCTGTTCTGTTTTGCGCTCTCCGAAGCCCTGACGCGAGGCCAAGATTAAATTGGCGC
>Ga0209149_1002307_pt1 | contig 10591 bp, 7 predicted proteins | sample WorMetTyACAVOLI2_FD_187423 | JGI IMG/M metagenome (GOLD analysis project Ga0209149, IMG submission 187423) | Marine gutless worms symbiont microbial communities from Max Planck institute for Marine Microbiology, Germany - Olavius algarvensis... ...
CGGCTCGACACGATATTCTTCCGCACCGTCAATCACAACTGTCTGATCTAACTATCAGACTTCATATAACGACTTCTTTAAAGTCTATATCACAGAAACGGTGAGAATGTTACTGCGTTTGCGAATTAAAATTCGAGTATCGAAAAATGACATCGCAAACTTAAAACCAAAAATATATCATCTAAGTTACAGTACGCTTCGTCACATGCCGCAAACTACGTGATGGTGAAGCCTGTGATTGAGGACACGGGCATGATCGCGGATGCAAAACGGCAGACACGAACGAAATGCGCATTCAAAATGGCGGGATACACACATCACTAGTAAACATCCGTCATCCGAAGGCAGTGCGATGCAGGCGAATACTTTGATGGCGTCGTGCTGCAAGGGCGAGCAGCGGAGAGTAAGCCAATGCAGCGGACACGTGTATCGGTTGGACTTGTTACTACGGCAGCTGCAAAATGTGAAATGCATTTAAGCTTGACCATTATAGAATTATCGTATCGTTATCGCGATATTTTTGATTTATTGTATCGTTTAGACCGCGTGTCCACTAGAGCGCGCACAACGTGCAGAAAGTAAAATTGAAAATCTGCAACCTGTCCGCATATTCCTAATACCCTCCACACACTGTCTTTGTCATTCCTAAACCCTTCCGGGTATTTCCGCACGTTCCAGACATCAAAAAGTTTCCGCGTCGAAATTTTGGTCGAAAGCAAAATTTGGACGTGGAAATGAACTTCAGCACACCTTCAGCATCTTGTCCGTGCTGTCATCCGGACATCGTCACTCACGATATCCGCACCTTCTGGAAACCTTCTGCACCTTCCGCGCATTGTTCTGAAAGCGCACAAAGTGTCCCGAAACTTCGCGAAAGCGTCTGGAAAGCGAGCGGAAGGTCCCGAGGCATTGCGGACAACATCATGCGGCGACACGGAACAAATCAGTAAACGCCCGGAAGCCTCGCAGAAGTTGCTGAAGCCGCGCAGAAGCTGTGCCGAAGGTGTCCGGAAAGCGCAGCGCCGATGCGGAACTGTATAAGACAGCGTACGGAGCCTGCATGCTCATTTGCGGACAGGAAGCCGAACGGATAACATATCTACTTCTAGTTCAGCAGAATCAGTACAATGCCACCGAGAAAAGGCAAACAGTTGGAGGGAGGCACCTCCCAGGTTCCCGTCCGTGTGCAGCTGCCCAAGGACTCCTCATCTGATGAGGCCGTGAACGTGGACATCCCTGGTGAGGAGGGCAAGAGGAAGAAAGCCACGGCGAAGAACGGCTCCTCCTCTACTGTATCCAGCCTAGTCATCAAGAAAACCTCAGCTGCAACAGCCTCACCCACCATCTGTGCCGTCTTCTTCTTCTCCTGCGGAGTGCCAGGACCAGAGCAAGCTGTGCATCTCTGTCAGCTTGGAGATGAAGAAGTACTGCAAGCTGAAGTACAGCCGATGTGACCTCCATGATGGCTTCCAGACTTTAAACACCCACGATCAGCACGGAATTTATAACCTTCCAGTATTTCCTCGTTTTGTCCGCAAAGCTTCGTCAATGTCCGCAAGCCTTTCTCTTTGTCCTAGTCCGTGCACAGACCTGTCCTGTTGCGATCTGCGCGCTGTCCACATTTTCCCGATATGATCGGCGCGTTCCTGCATGATTCCGCGCAGTTCCCGATCGTGTCTGTGGACACTTCTAGGACTGTCCGCGGACATTCCTAGTCATGGCCGCGGAATCGATGCTCCGCCCACTTTTTTTCGGCGCTCGACGCGGAAGGTGTGCTGAAATGGCCATTTTTGTTTCTGCACCCTTCTGGATCTTGTCCGCGCTCTAGTGGACACCCCCCTTTATCGATTGAAAACAGTGTCTGACATATCGTAACAGCACTATATGTGTGTCAAATAGAGAGGGTATGAAAAAGTCGTGATTTTCAACCAATATCTCGCTTTATCTCTGAAATGATACAAGATAGGGCCATAGTTACTATGGAACGCCGGTAGGAAATCATGTGTGATCTATCGAATGTTCCCATTTCCACTGACCTTGAGTGACCCCTAATTCAGATTTCATGGTCACGCCGATATTTGATGCTGAATGTCTCAGAAACGGTTCAAGATAGAGATATAGTTACAATGGAATACTAATAGGGACTTACACATGCATTACTGAAGAGTGCCATTTAGAATGACTTTGACTGCCTTAGCGAAATATTCAGTAACACGCTTTGCGTGGCCTTTCTGTGACAGCTGAGCAAGTGATTGGCTACGGAGGTCATCTTCAAGTGATGTGTCAAGTGGGATATTAAATCCTAATAGTATTAATATGTGGTTTTTATTACCGTTGCTGTCCTTAGTTTTAAATGCATTGCCATTCTTCAGCTAAAGTGTGTGCATTTGTGTGCATAAAACAGAGCCTGGGTATAATACTGTACGTGCTGTGCTGCGGAACACTTCCATTCGATGGCAGTAATATACACAGGCTTCGCTCTCGTATTCTTGCTGGGAAATTCCGTGTTCCTTTCTATATGACAACCGGTAATTCCACACGTACGAAAATACTCATCCATATGTTTCTGCTGGCATTTCAACTGTGTGTGGTTTTTCTATTGAACATTTTTTTGTTTTTGTCAATTTGTGTTGGATTGTTGATCATCAGCTTTTAAATGCAGTTCAGTCTGTGCATTTTTAGTAAAAAATAGTACCAGAAACGCATTGTGAAAGTTTAAGGTGTAGTGTTTGATGCAACGTGTGAAGCCATGTGTACAAAAATACAAATACAAATAAAATTTATATTGCGCCAGGGATCTTAAAAAGAATCGGGGCGCAGATGCGTGTACGCAGTGATGTACTGACTCACAATGTGTGGACCACAGCCACTCCAACATACCGTATCTCAGCTAGCTAGTACAGACCCATGCACCACGTCGGGCTCTGCGCTCTTCCGATGCTCCGATGCTCGTCGTTCCTCGCGTACACACCGAACTGTCCCTTGGCACTTTTTTGTTGCTGCTCCATCCACCCGGAACTCTCTACCTGCTGACATTCTACTGTGCGAAAACATTCTTACCTTCAAATGCCACTTGAATGAAAACCCGTCTGTTTAAACTCGCTTAGTCCTCCTGTGCTGCGTCAATCGCCTCTGTATCTTCGGACCTAAAGGCGCTTTACAAATCCGTTATTATTATTTCTGGTGTTAGTGTAAATTTCTTAAGTCCAGGTTTCATCTTTAGCAACAGCCTCAAACAGAAATTATGCATGATACTGTAATACGGAGAATAAATTTTGTGTATTTTCTTTAGTGCTGGTGGTGCTGCTTCTGTTCATCAGTATATGGTTGATATTGTTTTTGAATGTTGCCAGTACCTGGGGGCTGGTGGTGCAGTGTTAGTGCAGTAAGCATTGTGTGCTGGTTTGTAGAGTGCGAGGATCTGATTCGCCGACTGCTGTGCACCGATCCTCGTCGGCGAATCACGGTGCCGGAAATCGTGTCACATCAGTGGATGACGATGTCGGGCGATGATTCTGAGTTCAGGCGTCTAATGGCTATCTCTGTTAACCCTTTCAACAAAGACACTGAACCCAACGAGGCCGTTCTTGAACACATGTCCAAGCTGGGCCTTGAGAAAGACCACGTTCTAGCGGTATATATTTGAGTTGTTGAGTGGCTTGGGTAGAATGCTGATCTTTGACCAGCGAACTTTTCCTATTCTGTGCTCAACCAACAGCTAACAGGTGACCACTTGTATGGGAAAACCATCTGCTATAGGTCAGCCAACTCAGCCTTTCATCCTTTCGGGGTTGATAAATAATTAGTAAGCTGCAGTTAGATATCTGCCGCTGCTATAATGTAAATGTCGATTTATATAGCGCATCGTCGCAAAAAGCGCCTCTAATGCGCTCAGACCGTCATGTATCTATTGGAAATGAGTACATGCTATTGTAGAGGTAGAGTATCACAAAGGTAAGGTAAAGGTAATTGTTGGTGCCATCTACTACTACTACTACTACTACTACTACTACTACAAATGTCATGGATTACAGTGCTGCCATCACAGTTGCGGGGGCATTTTACAAAATCTAGATATAAAACTGTTGCACAGCTCAATGCAGACGTCTGCTGACCATCGGAGTAGACGGTGCCACGTCAGCCATATGACTGACGAAAGAGGTGAGACTGGTAGAGGTGTTGTTTGCAGGTAAAACTGTGATCCATACCGGAGCGCCATTGGGGTGAGTCATGATAAAGGCGCTTTACAAATTCACTTTACCTTTACCTTACCTTTGTGATACTCTACCTCTACGATAGCATGTATTCATTTCCAATAGATACATGACGGTCTGATTCATGCCTCATCACGGCTGTTTCTAGATAGTTCCTGATGTACTCTGCTGTAACTATATTCCGTGTTATATACATATAATAAAAAAAGCATTTTAACATTTTGCATCTCCCTATTTGATGACTTAGACTTAGACTTTTTTTAGATATTGGATTTGGAATCATATACATTCTTAACACTACTACTGACTCTATTAGATCTTAGTGGCAGTCGTTACAATCGTTATGTCTACACTCGGGTTGCAACGGTTTGTCTTGCGCTAGTGCTGAGCCCGTTCCTGGCTGACTGCGATTCCGCAAAAGACCGCGGCAAGTGCCTTTGAAGTCGTTTGTGGGTGGTCTGTCGCCGATGCGGTCTTTTACGATGTCATAATTATCGCACGCCGCCGTCGGTTAATTACCACACTCCGCCGTCGGTCCGTCAGTCGTCTGCTTGTCGCCGATCTCCCTCAGCTAGACCAGCTCACCTTATGCACATCTAGGCACTTCTCGACTATGCATCCATCATCACTGTTGGGGCCTTGGGGGAGATGTTGATAATTTCTGTGTCTGACTTATTAGAAATTGCTGTCCGAATTATGTAAAACGAAAAAAAAAACAATTTCATTTCAGCCAAAAAAATCATGTCTGAATTATTAGCGAGGTTGAACTGTTGGAACAGTTACGGTACCAATATGTCAGATATGTTCAGTCGGTTGTGTTACCATTACGGATGATGTGTCTCTGTTTCAGAGCATCCAAGATCGTCGTTTTGACAACCTTAGTGCAATATACTTCCTGCTGCTGGACCGATGGAAACGACACCATGCACAGAAGTCTGATTCCGGTGATGTCGTGCCACAGCTGCCGGTGAGAACCGAACGAAGATCAAGTATCACGACTGGCAGAGGTCGATTGTTTTTATTTTTATTCTCAGTTCGTTGAGTATAAATGTCTGGGAAAAACATGGAAGGCCGTGCAGTGTAAAGCTAGTGCTGTCGCAGCTAAGAAGAAGACAATGTAAGTGGCTTGTACGCAGTGTGAGAAGAAGCAATGACAACATTTGCGAAACAAGTATTCAGTGGGCACCACGGGGCCACAGATGAAGGTGGTAGCCAAAGAACACTTAGAGGAGAGAGCTGGAAAAAGAAACGTGAATATCGGGCTTCAAGTACAGCTGGAGGAAACCAGAAGCAGCAGCACAAGACGGAGCTAGATGGAGTGGAGTGGTCTGTGGCCGATGTTCCACTGGGAGTGACAATGCATAAGTCAAGTGATGTTACAAGAGAGTGATTACAGCTGGTGTCATGAAACAAGGTAGTCAGCAGCACCATGTAGTGGGGCATGGGGCAAGATTTGCTGTGGCTGGCAGCACTTGCTATTATTATCGTCATTTTCAGTGAACAGCCTCGGTTGTTGAGTGTTATAAAAGAATGATTACAGCTGGTGTCATGAAACTTTCAGAGTAGATGGGCATTGTCTGTGGCATCATGTTGTTAAAGGCAGCAGCATGTAGCGGGGCATGGGGCAAGATTTGCTGTGGCTGGCAGCACTTGCTATTATTATCGTCATCTTCAGTGAACAGCCTTGGTTGCCGTAGCATACACTGTACATGTAGGCCAGTCCTTGGCATGGATGAGTGCTTGACTGGAGAAAGTTGAAGCTATGCCGTTCGAGGTTAACCTCGACATCTTTGCCAGTGAGTAGCAAGAGAATACATTTACAAGTATGGCAGGGTGAGAGAAGAACAGTCCAACCAAAGATCGGGATTCCCAGTAATCTGGAAAGTCAGGGAGTTGAGGAGTTCAGGGAAAATCAGGAATTTCGTGGCATTTTGTTCGTGGTCAGGTCTTCTTCTTTTATGTAAAAGTTGAAAATGAATGACGTTGTGCAACTGTTGTTGAAAAAAAAGAAAACATGCTTTCATATACAGTTCATGTTTAAATGAAAATGGCGATGGAAAGGAGTCAGAGTGTGTGGGGGACGAGCAGCCGACTAGAAATTACCTAGAACATAACTGTTGCACCTGAGATGGTAAGGGAATATTTTTAGACTTAGTCAGGGAGAAGTTGGGGAATTTTCATGTTTGAAATCAAGTGTGAACTCTGAAAACTCTGAATCGTTTTCTCTGAATGTGAGCTTTTGATACACTGCAGTCGTTGTTTGATAGAAGACGTCGAAGAACGCTGTGTTTGTCTGTGTGTGATTAGTCGAGATTGTTGAAGTTCCAATTGACGTTGACAATACTGCGTTATCTACTTCACCGCTGATTCCGTCACCAGTTAGTCCCATCAGCAAGGTTTGCTCGCTTTTTAAAAATTATTACACATTACTCTTAACTTCTATTGAAAGCCATGTCAAATGATATGGTTTTTACTGTAAGTAAGTAAGTAAGTATCGTACATTTGTAGAGCTCATTACGTGAGACACCCCTAATGCGTGTCAGTATACAAATGCAGTGGCAGTTCTGTCTGTCAGCTGGTGGCCTGTGCCAAAATGGATGAGTAGACAGAGCTCGTTATTGGAACAGAGGCTGCCTCTGGCCAGTGCCATTGCTGCATTGTCTTATCAGGAGGTTTGCGTACCCGAAATAAAGTTACTCTCCTGTAACCTTACCCAAGCTCCTGACTTTGTTATTTTTCCACTTTTTGTCACACCACAGGTGTTGTCAACCCAGTGCAATTGTTGCAAGCTGTCGACAACAGTGATGGAAACAACGGCTGCAACAATTTCACATACTGTCATTAGTAAACATAATATAGAATTACCTGAAGAAAGTTGGGTTGCACAGCATTTAACAGCTGATGTAGCCCACATTAAGCCATACTACATAATTTTCCATTACTTAAATCCAAGTACCTGAATCTAGATGTTTTTAGAATAGTTTATTGTTGCATTTTTGCTGTACAAAATTTGGTTTGATCTTTCGGCAGATAAATGTACAGTACCGTGAGTCTTACATGGTTGGCGGTTTGGCTTAGTGGTAACGCGTTGGCCTCGATCAATGTAGTTGCGCTACATCAGATCCGGTTAGTACTGGGATGGGTGACCGTCTGTTGGACGGATAAACCATCTCGGTATGTAACCAGCCAACTATGCCAACTCGGCCTTTCATCCTTACAGGGTCTATAAATCGAGTACCAATGCGCCCGGTTGGGGTGAAGGCGGGGCGGTCACCTCTGTCGGGTGGCAGATAACACTGTGTGATCCCATTGACAAGTGGCGTCCCGTAGTTCTGAGGTGAATTTCACTAAGAACTATACGGTTTGTTACCTTTACATATGTGAATATTGCATTGGAAATGCCAGTATACATAAGTCAAGCTCTCTGTAGTTTTCGGGGAAGGGGCAAGAAGTATGGTTTAGTAATATGTTACCATTACTTTCTGTGGTATGGAAGGATTTGTATATGAAAAACTATTAACCGAGGTCTGCAATGCATGTGAGTGAAATTAATGTAACTCTGCGTGACGGCGTGCAGGATGGCAGTGATGATGGTAGCGATGATGACTCTGAAAGTGAAACTCCGGCACCAGAAGCTCTAGCTCGCTATCTGGCAATACGTCGCTACACGGCCACGGGTGGTGCAAGTGTGACACCTGGTGCCCTCAGTACTGGCTTGAAGACATCTTACGGTACAGTTGATGGCATTTTTACTGCATTACATAATTGCAGACGATTTGTTTGGGTTGGTGGGGCAGGTTGGCCAACTTTTTATCGCAGTGGCAATATTTTTTTTACTGGTTGACTCAGTTTCTGCTGTTGTTTGTGGTAGCCATCTTATTTCACTACTTAATGCTTTTTTCTGTTTAACCACTTTTTTGGTTTTGCGTTTTTATGATACTGCACAGTAAGTGGTGCAGTGTACGAGATTGTTTGTCACCGCTCGTCATTACTCTGTCGCGGCACCAAGACTCTGGAACTCTCTACCACTGAGCCGTCGGACTGCTCCATCCGTAAACATTTTCAAGAACCGACTTAAGACGTTCCTTTTCAGTCTGTGATAGCGACATTGTTGCACGTGTCTCTATACTATGGCGCTCTATAAATTGATTGAGTGATGTATATGTTGATTGGTGTCAGATTGTCCTCGACGAAATTCGTCAGACCAGGTGCGATCATCCCAACAACAGGTAACTTACTCATTGCTTGTAACATTTGACTTTGCATATTCAAATACCGAAAATTTAAAAAAAAATGATTCTACAAGTAGAGTCATTCTGTGGGACTGATCATTAGTTGTTCGGTTTCTAAAAATCGCAGTATCTTACTGTTATCAGCAATTAGCGGTGTTGGTGGTTATTGTAAGCATTTACAGTCTGTTACTGCTACAGTTGATTGTAATTTTTAAAGTCCATTTTTGTTTATTTAAGAGAATTTTCAGTAGCAGTCAGATGTACAATGTGTGCTGTATTTGATAAGATTCGGTGCTACATGTTAGAACCAGTCGGTCTGGTGATTAAGACAGAGATGGTTTTGAGCTGTGAAATGTAGAAAATAATGCTAATTAGGTCCAACATTTTATGATAATAGATGTACGTAGAACTAGGCGGATGGGACGTACAATGAAGAGTTGGTATACTAATGTCAAGATTATAGCTGTCAAGTGACTAACGTCTTTAATCGTGTTAACTGCGCGATTAATTTTTTTAATTGCACGTTAATCGCAGTTTTAACGCACGTTTTGTTTGTTACTTTTTTCAATTTGCTGTGTTCCATTTGCAGGTAGACATCATTGGCCCATTGTTGTTGAACGCTAGTTTGCACCTAATATTTATGTTTGATTACAGTGACTGATCAGTTAGGTCAGTCAACTTATAAAATCGTCTCCGAAATGACCTATAATGTGTCGAGTGGGACGTTAAACCCTACTATACCATACCAGTCAACTTATTGACCATTGACAATGACGGAGTCTTTTGAGTTTTGACTAATTATTCGTTCTTTTAACGTCAAAAACGTTTGTTTTTAGAATATTTGTGTTCACTGTTGACACCGCTGGTTTTTGTATATTTTCCTGCATTAAAATTTTTATTGGCATTAATTTTTTAATCATGATTAATTCTTTAACACGTTAACACATTCGTTAGCGTTAATTTTACAGCCCTAGTCAAAATGTACTAAACGTTTTTGCGTGTCCCGAGAGAATGCACAAGTTTGGAACAAGTAGTGGACAGTCAAGAGTACATGATGTCTAACATTGATTCACCTGGAAAATGTGTACATACTAGTGTTAGCAGTTTGTATCAGTTACCGTTGATGCTATACATTAGTAGAAGTTCTTACGACGTGCAAGATACATGTTGTGTACGCTTGGACAGGCACGGATCTGCATAAAATCTGACGATGATGAATACTTGACTGAGTCAGAGCGGTTGTTGAGGTAACTGTTGTTTCTCTGCGTCATCATCGGCATCAAAACGAACTTATTATTGTGGTGTTCAGGCAAAAGACTGCAAGATAACTGCACAAAAAAACGAAGAAGACGCTAGGCGAAATAGTATTATCATTCACCTGCGTTGCTGACTGTTTTTTGTATAGAGCCCCTGAAGCCACTTCATGCCAGTACTGCCTCTCTAAATTTTTTATTATTTCATTACATTACTGGAGTAGCTTCGAGCGAGCAGAACTGTCTTGAGGTGGCACTTGAACGTTGGCAGCGATGGTGACAGCGTGACATCGGGTGGTAAACTGTTCCATGTCGGCACGGCACGTGATCACGCTTGCGCGCAGAGAAAATTACACACTCATCTCCTACAGTAACATTTTACTAGACTGTCTCTGTATCTGTGTGTGTGTTCCAATAAAAGTGCAGAAGTGGTGCATTGTGCGGCTATGCCAGATCCCACCGAAAATTACAGCGACATGCATAAGGTGGCAATGACTACTTGGTTTCACTAAGAAGTGCATGGTTTTCAATAAAAATGCGAAAAACTACAGAACTCTCATGCATGTAGAATGTTGGCCAGTGCATGCGCAGCAAGTCTTGCAAGTGAGATCGTAATTATAATGTTAGCAATAAGCCTTGAAATACGTCAGTGTTTGAATAATTATAACCTTGGTTCTTGCAACAACCATATCATGCTGGAAGCAAGCATGCCAGTCTTGTACCTATAACATAATGCAGTTTAAAAAGCCGTCAGTTGAAATGTCTTCGTGCCAGTACTGACTTCTTTTGTTATCTGTCATGAATTAAACTGTCAGTCCTCTACCTACCCATTGCTCTTGAGCTGCTAACCGCAGCGCAAACAAGCAAGCGCCTCTGTATCTTCGGACCTAAA
>Ga0209149_1002308_pt1 | contig 10588 bp, 9 predicted proteins | sample WorMetTyACAVOLI2_FD_187423 | JGI IMG/M metagenome (GOLD analysis project Ga0209149, IMG submission 187423) | Marine gutless worms symbiont microbial communities from Max Planck institute for Marine Microbiology, Germany - Olavius algarvensis... ...
ACGGGTCCTTTAAACTTTATTTAAACGAATCGGCGAACTTCACGCCGAAGAGACGATGCAGTGGTGTGCGTAGTGTGAAATTATAACTGAGGGGTCGACGCTTTTGGACGTGGGCCGTGCAAAAAATAAATAAAATTAACTGTGTCCAAATATCGCACGATGGTAGAATCAATTTCATAACCAACTAGGTTACATGGTCAAGGCACTCGAGAGGGTTCACATCAACCCGCAGGGTGCAGTGGACAGGTGAAGGGGTCGTGACAACAACTGACAGGTTAACCCCCCCCCAAACACCTTCAATGATTATCACCCTACTGCTTGACGCTTTCAGCCAGCAAGCGTTAAGGGTCCGGGGTAGATAAAAGATGTCCGCAACCTCAGTCTGGGGAGGCGCCATCTGGTGAACGGTTACAAGGTAAAGGCAGGCATTGGTGTAATTGCATGTAAAACTGTGATCCATGCCTGAGCGCCTTGCGTGTACTACAATCAGCGCTATATAAATACCTTTACCAGTCCCCTCCTGGCTGTACCTTTACCTACCTACCATTCACACTATAGCTCACGCTTGTAAACAAAAGGCGCATGTAGGCTAGCTACTATGAACGCTTCCATTGAAATACAGACTTACTGATTCTCGAGCACCGCATCACAGTGCAGCGCAGCGTATGTGTGAACGCACCCTCAATCCAAGTACACTGTAATTGCAAGTGATTGAACTAATTGATTAATTGCACGTGCCCGGCTTAGTTAGTCGCCAACGTCTTTTGCCCTTTAGAATACAGAAGTAATTATAGTGCCACGTCGAATATTATGAAGTTGGTACACTGGCCGTTGATGGGTGGGCTGTTACATTTGACGCAGCGACGAGGGGACTGGGCAGGGCCGCAGTCCGCCCAGTCTCCTCGCTGTACCAAATGTAACAGTCCACACATCAACGGCCAGTGTACCAGTTACCGTATTGCTGTACAATGGGACATCGTGACTTTTTTGATTATTGCGCCTTATAAACTCTTACTTACTTATAATGATCCGTTGCTCTGCGGTTTTAATGTGCCCATTAAGGGTTAACTTACTGGTCGTACGGTCATACCTCCAAGTGTTATTATGTTACCAAAACTTGTCGTTTTTCCGTAGCGGTGGATGTAACTACTGGCACTTCTTATTGCGGCTTTCCGCGAAGGGATGGCCAGGCCGAGTTGGCCTGGCCGGCTGGTACACGCCAGCTACCAACTGATTCGATACTAGGCGACTTCATTCAACCAACGCGTTACGACTAAGCCGAGAATATTGATGTTGCAAAACTGTGAGTTTTATTTTTTTTAGTACAAGACGAGCTTATGTTTAACAGTAAAAACAGTGTTGCTGATGTAGAAACTGATTAAAGATCACTTCGACTAGCGACGGCTTAGATCCTGTAGCGGTGTGACAGTCCCAAATATAGGCCTAAATTGCTTCGTTGAAACGTTGGGTTTCACTTTGCTTAAACTTTTAGCAAATTAAACGCTTCACATCTCTAGCTAGCAACTCTGCTTTTGCTGCTGGCTCGTGTGATGGTTGGTGTAGGCTGCTAGTTCACATGACGCCCTGTTTAATATTCATCCAGGACATGTCAATGTTCGCAGCCCAGCCAAATTTGGCCCAGCTGCCGCCCTAAACTTCGAGCCATCGGGTGCAGCACGCAGAGAGGTGCCATTTACCGATATCGAAAAAAACACCGCGGCAGAAGTGACGCGACGATATTAGAATATCGCGTTGCGTGGTGGTTATACGTACCGACAATCAGTGGCGGTTCTAGGCTTTGCAGTTTGAGGGTAGTTAGTGGCAGCACAATTATACGCAAAAAAATGAAAGTGAAAACTTAACTAATCAGCAGCGTAAAACATTTAAACCGTTACTTAGCGCAATCAGCACAATGGCATGCACCTCATACCAGCAAACTGATGCGTTCTCAGTTCTTTGGTTATAACTGTATCTACGTCTGCGACGTGGTCCCTCGACCTAGCTGCAGCACAAGCGTGATCGGGATGCTATCAACAATCAGTCCCGATGTTACTGGATGTACAGTATTTGACGGTGATGTGGTAGTGTTCGACAGAGCCGACACGAGACATCGACAACATTGCGGGGGTGGCAAATAAAGCGGAGTGCCCCCCCCCTCTCCAGCCGATATAGTAGGTTTGTGGGGAAAGTTGTGAGCTCCCAGAGGGGTCTGGGGCAATGTCCCAGTCGAAAGCGGTTTTTGGCGCATAATTTCAGAGAGCACTATGTTTTGCGTTAAATTGTACGACAATACGGAGGACGTTCATTTGCATACGCCGGCCCTTCGAATTGTAACTCACTTCCTGCTTAGATTAGGGAGAGTAGTCTTTCTCTTTCATCTTTTCAGCGCCATCTCAAAACCTTTCTCTTCTGTTTCTATAGGCTAGCACACGCAGCTCGTTTGGGGTTCTTTTACAAAAACGCGCTATATAAATTCACTGTTATTACTGTTATTATCAATTTATTAAGTTCCGGTCGCTAAACGGAGCTTTACGCGATCGCGATGTTCTTCTCTTTGTTTTATTGTTCGCTTGTTCGTCTGTCGCCACCTCGTACTGATGGCGTGGGGGCGGGGCTTATCGCGTCAGCAATTCGGTTCGCACCGATAGGCCAAATAATATAGTAAATAAAGAACTTTACCTATTACAAAATTTGGATAGGCCTTACTCGCACTGGCACTCCCTCGGTCATATGATCACCGATTATCTGAACATCTCTGCACCGGTTTTCAAATCCAAACTTTAAAAAAAAACATTCCTCTACACAAGTTTACCATTCCGTTACCTTAATTGCGCCTGCGATTCACCACATATGGCGTGTTTTTTAATTTATTTATATGTATATACTTACTTACTTGTTAAAAGGGGGTATTAAAATTCAGTTCGGCGGCTAAAAGAGAAAGGGACTTCGGTATGGGAGGGAAGTCAACAATTGTAGCGCGTTTATGGGCGCCAAGCGTAATATCGCACCGCTGGCATAAATTTCACGGGTGGGGGGGGGGGTAGGTTTTACGGGGGAAGAAACATCTGTGACACCCTTGGTAGCGTCCGCTCCGAGATATTGCACCTCGAAAAGTCAATATTCAATATCACAAGGTCATCTCCCTCTTACCAGTCGAAAGGCATGGTGTGAGTTCCTATTCACGCTGTGCTGGAAGTTTGTGTTAAATTGTTTATGCCGCGTGACACTATGCATAGCGCGGCCTATGCCGTTGTGAGGTGTCTGTCTGTGTCTGTCTGTATGTATGTCTGTCTGTCTGTCCGCCCTCCGTTCGTCTGTTACGTGCGTATATTGTATCCACGATGGCGCTTTATATACTTACTCTATTGAAACGAGTATAAACGTATTTTGGAACTTTTTGTCGCACGAAGCTAGCGTCAAGCGCGGCCTTTGCCGTCATGCGGTGTCTGTCCGTCCGTCCGTCACGTTTGTACATTCTGTCAAAACGAATAAAGATATATTCTAAATTTTTTTACCATCGTGTAGCCAGACCACTTTAGTTTTTTCTTAGGCCTACACCAAACGACACGGCAATACTCCGACGAGAACCCCCCTAACGGGGGCCTCGAATGCAGGTGGGGTAGGCTAAAATTTCGATCGATTCTCAACGAATATCTGGCTTTGTGATTAATAACTGCTGCACCCTGGTTTGTATTTTGTACTTAGCGACCAGCTTTCTGTTTACTGCGGATATTGGACGACCAAGCGCGACGCGCTGTACACAGTCACGGTTGTCCGTGACTGTGTACAGCGAGAGACCGACCAAGCGCGGTCTCGCGCTATACACATTCATGGTCGTCCGTGAATCGTGTGTATGACAGCAAGGATCCACCTTATGCCGAAGACAACAGAACAGAATCGAATTGTACGTACTGGTAAATTTGAAGTCGAAGTAACTAATAATAAAAAAAACTGCGCTCGAAGTATTGTACTATTGAAGCAATGAAGCTAACTGCTGTCAGATACGAAGCATCGCGCGGCCTTTTTGCGACAGCAGAGCTACTTGTTTACCATCGAGTAGATCCACCATTCTAGTCCAAACTTTATGGCAATATTTTGACAGAGACTCCCCTAATGCAAGTTGGTATGAAAAATTGCGATTTTCGACCGAAATCTCGACTTATCTCGGAAATATAGGGCCAGTTACTGCGAAACGGGAATAAGAACTCGTATGCCATCTATCGAATGGTGTCATTGCCGCGAAATTAATAAACATATCTTCAATTTTTTTTTCACCATCGGGTAGCCACACCAGTCTAGTTTTTCCTTACCAAACGTCATGACAATTCCGATGGGGGACCCCCTAACGGGCCCCGGCGTCGAATGCAGATGGGGTAGGCACAAATCGCGATTTTCGTCGAATAGTTGGCTATCGATCGATGAATGGTGGAGTGAGAACAACAACTGCGACCGTCCACCGTGCAGTTTACCGCACAGACGGTGACGCATCAGTGAAGCTACGTTTATCACAACCAGCATGGACGACCACGACGAAGAGAACAGAATTTATTTGTACGCAGCCGTGAATCTGAAGCGTTAGAAACCAAGAACAGAAGATTGCCCTCGACGTCGACGTATCGTATACTTAAGCTAACCACTGACAGTCTGACAGACACGAAGCACCGAGCGGCCTCTCTGCGATAGCTGAGCTTCTTGTTGTCAAAAGTTAGACAACACATGATTTCGAAGACTGCTTTTACGTACCAGCCGGGATGATAATTCAAACTACTCGCATCTCTATAACGTATAGACACAACGTTTGCTGTCAGCCTTGTGCCCTGGTCTGTGTTCTGAACTTTGTACCGCGGCATTCCGCACCGTTTGTCATCACGATATAAGCCACAACGGTGACGAATCACAGCTATTATCATACACGCAGCTAGCTAGCTCTGCAATTTTGGCGTCTAATTCACCGGAAACTCTGAAAATTGCCGTGAATGCACCATTACCGAAATCGTCGCAGAATTGAGCTGTAAATGCAGTCAATATCCTCCGTATAGGATATAACGGGCCAGACAGTGCATCATACCACGGATTGGTGGTTGATTCGCGATTATGGTAATTCTCGACGGGCTTTATGAATTATGATATCTCGCATAGTTATCCAGTGGACTCCTGGTAGCTGCAGCCTTAGCCTAAGACAGTCAGGCGTGCTTGCTTAACCTTTTCCCTTGCTCAGACCCACAACCGACTGCTCACAATGTTCTCACGACCTCTTCTCCTCTATACTCCAGTGAATCAACTTGTACAGCATCTGTAGAAGCCACGATTCTATTCAGTTCTATTCAGATAAAGGTCTTTGATTACATACCAAAGATTCATCTTTGGTATGTAAGTTTGGCTCTCAAAACGTACTGACCAAAGAAGTGCACAACCAAAATAATTGTTGCTGCTGCAGCACAACTGCTGCTTATAGTTTGGACTTATATAATACAGTAATTCCATGGCACAGTTGAACAGAAAAAATAAATCTTTTAAACAAACAGTGTTTCTATCTGAATGAAAAATGTTTTTCGGTATCAAAAGTTACAACACGTGTTCGAATGTTGTCTTTTGGCATGAATACAGCCCACGATCGTTTTGCTACTCGTTTATTGCCCTGTCGGTGACACGTTGTTCGACGAAGTCAACCCATAAATTCGCTGCTCAGGTGCCTCAAGTCACTACTAGTGTTGCTATGGAAACCATGCAGCTGGTTCTACGCCAATTTTTAAAAAATGTCGTAGTCAATTGAGAATATAATAAGGTCTTTCTCTGCCAAAAATAATTAATGAACGTTGTGAATTGGTAAAGTTGTGTCATTAATCGTAGCTGTCGGGGTTTTTTTTAAGACACACTGTATACTGTACAATTAGCAAGCGGTGTAGGGCACAGCAAACTTCGCTCTGCGCCCCAGGAGCTGCTACTTGGCGGATTTAGGCCTACTGTTATTCCGTAATGTTGTTAAGTTACAAAAAGTTAACAAAAGTTGTTACAAAGTTACACAGTAACAACCGTGCGTGGCTACATTAAGGCGACCGAAAATAGTCAATAGTCATTCCATTTTGTTTTTAACTAATTCTGTTTTTAGCCCTTGGGATCTTTACTCCGTAGGGCATAAATAATAATAATCATCATCATATGCGAGCAGTGCTGCTGTATGTTCTCTTACAGCCTGCTATGTACTTGCTTACTGCGTGAAAGCACACGATGGGATTTTTTGTTGCTTGCTGGAAATATTGATGAGTGTGGGAATTTGACAAAAACATTTTTAATTAGCTTTAAACGTTATTATTATCAAACTAACGTTGGTCATATTTGCGACATTAGTTGTTCTCAGCGATGGGTGAGTTTTAAATGTTCGTAAGAAAGAACATTGTCTTTATTTTATACCTGTCTCTGATGTGGATCTGTACGCATATACACCAGTAGGCCTATAAAGACAGGTGCAAATGTCGAAATGTACGTACTTATCTGGTCGTAGTCTCAAGACTTTTATCGCGCGTCAGCACAGCAATGCTGACGCGCGATACTGATATAGCAATTATGTCTGTACGTCTGTCCGTCTGTCACGTTCCAGAATTGCATCGAAACGGCTCAACATATCATCATACTTTCTTGGTAACCCCTTCATTCTAGTTTTCCAACACTAAACATATTTGCGAAATTCCGACGAGGTCATCCCCTATACATGCGTTGAATACCGGTGGGGTAGCCTTTAGAAATGTCGCGAGTTTCTGTCAAATCGGCAGCGTAACAAATGTTTTCTGCCCCGTGCAAAACTATCCTGTGAAATTTATGCTTGCAGCAACCGCGGGCGCCACCACTGGTGTCCCATATGTTTCGTCCCTCGTGAAAAACTTTCCCATGTCACGTACATTTACGGTTCCGGCGGACCTTAGACTACATGTGCAGTGGCGGATGATCCAGGGGGTAAGGGGCCATAGCCCCCCCTCCCAAACTCATGAGAAATGTTATCCCACAACTTTATTGCGTGGTTTGAGCAAGTCGTGATTTTTATCAAGTTACCGACGCATGGTTACTGGCCCCGTAAGACCTAAGTATGCATACTAGCTGTCCGCTCAGCATCTCATGTTCCCTAGACGGCAGTCCGAAGATAAGCCTGGCACACAGAAAGCGAGTCACTGAGTTAGCAACTAATGACATAATTGACAAGTTTGCTGCATGCGGGTCACGAAAACTGAAATTTTCATTTCCACTGTAATGTTGTTATCAGTCACTTACGTCTGGCTTTTTATATTGTTGACTGCACGTGAATTAATGAATATTGGCGCCTTGCGATATATAACTGGTTTGACTATTAGCGGGTTAAGAGCTTGGTGTTGTACCTCTTCTGAACTGTAACAATTCGGCAAAATCACAGTTAAATATGTACGTTTTTCAGTTTCCACTGACATATTGTCGGCACAAAAAGGAGCAAATTTGTTACCGCCGGAAACGTTTCCGTGCCTCAAAATATACTAAAAATGCATGTGCGGCTGCCCCAGACCTCCTAGCTGGATTTGGGGGATGGGAGGGGACGGAGGGGAAAGGGAGGGGAAGTGGAGGGTAGGGGGAAAGGAGGGAAGGGGTAAGGGTTGGCCCACCGAAACGGCAGGCCTGGATCCGCCACTGTACATGTGGCATCCATAAACGCACACAATTGTTGGAAATTTGCTGTTCTTACTCTGTGTGCACAGCTGACGCGCGACCTGTTAGCGATAGCTAAGTTTCTTGTCCTTTAACGTTTAGCATTTAATTTTTTCCGCCGCATGTACACTAAATCGTTCGCAGGGCCATTACTGTGCGTTTGTTGTACGCCACTCTTTGACGCTGAATATCTCAGAAACGGTACGAGATACAGACAAAATTACAATGGAATACATACACAGGCCCCCATACTCAAGTATGTCATTTCAAATGACCTTGAGTGACCTTGACGGTATAACTGACTGCTACGAAATTTGACACGCACAAATTGTGTTGCCAAAGACAGCTTTGAGCCAATTTTGGGTGCGACTGGTGCAGGGGCTGCAGGCGGCTACCGGCCAAAATGTAGCCTGGCAGTCTTTTTTTCGGTACGGGAGTATGAAAAAATGTCGTTTTCGACCAGTATCTCCCATTATTTCGAAAACGATACAAGATACGGCGGCCATAGTTACAATGGAATATGAACTGGTATGCGATCGATCTATCGAATGGTGCCATTTCCAATGACTTTGAGCGACCCATAACCCCGATTTCAAAGTTACGCCAACATTCGACGTTAAAATTCCAGTAATGGTACAAGATAGACCCATATACAGGCATACATGGGATAACTAATAACTACCTTGAGTGACTTGGCAAATATTTTTAGTTAATGAAGCGAACGGTAACTTGCCTACGCCCAACGATCACGCTACGCTAGATTAATTTCAGTATGGTAGTGCTTTCGGTGGCGACTCCCATCGGCACCAAAACAACTAAATAAAGTAATGACTGTACATTGTCGCTTTTCGGTGCAGCGGTAATTTTTGTAATGTCGTAAGCTTTCATATGAGTATCTTTATAGCATTCTGGCTTTCTAATACAAAAAAAATAGTGCGCACCACGTGGTTTGCACGTGTTTTTTCGTAGAACTGCCGCAGATATATTTATCAACAATAAATTCACCAGCAAGTAAGTAAGTTAGTAAGAGTATTTTTAAGACGCAATAATCAAAAAGTCACGGTGCTCCGAAAAAGTCACGATTCGCGGATGAGATAAACGAACGTTATACGGGGAAACACGTGGTTCAAGCGGTAATTGGAATTTCTCCGTAACGTTTGCCTATCTCATCTACTGATGACTTTCTTGACTACGTATGCACTATACGTACATAGTGCGTTATCGATATCAGTCGAACTTCGTTTGCAATTTTGTAGAAAGCGACCCAGAAAATTCGATCGATTCACAAGCTGCAGAAGATGAGGAGGACGAAACGAGTAAGAAGCTTAAAGTCGAGACGAACAGGACAAATTCGTTGGTGTCCGATGCCGAGCTAGAGTCGCCGTGCCAGGACAACGTCGAGACCTGCGATTCGACCACGTGCTGCCTAGATCTGCTACAGTCTGCCACTGAGTATACCTCCGAGTCCCAGGAACACCATGCAGTTCTTTGTTCCGAAAATGGTGCTGATTCAGGGGCTTCAAATGCGCCTGGTATAGAAGCTGCCGCTGCCATGTCGTCATCGTGCTGTACGTTCGCAGCAACTGCAACGCTGCCGGAAGAACTCGAAATCTCTGAGAACACTTACTACGTCTATTTCTCAAGAATTCCACCTGGGAAAACTTCCGACCCTCTCGCACTCTCTGACGCAGCCTACAAACAGCGCGAAGTTAACGACATTAGTCGAGCAGGAGAAATAATGAAGTCGGCGTTTACTAACCGGACAATTATTCGACTGAGAGATCTGGGTATTGCTGAGGAAAAGTGCAAGAAGCTGGCACATCTTGTGATGAACGGTAATAAAATGAAGATTAACGCGGACGTCGATGAACTACATTCCACAGAAGACATCCGTAAGCAGTACCGCTACTGGACGGAGATAGAAAGCTACCAGTGTCTTCTGATAAGTGCGCCAATAGATGATGATCCGGCGGAACGCAGACAGGAGATGAAGAATTTCTGTCTCCAAGCCTTTCCAGTGGAGCACTTTAATGCTGCGCGTCTGGATAGAACAGTTCTATGGCGTGAAGTCAGCAACTGCACGCATGTCAAACATTAGAGCCATTACATGGCATTAGAGCCAAGCGGGCGTTGCATGCAGTAATAGTCTTCTTTGGTCACGGATCAAAGCAGGGCTTCTGCACTGGGCAGCAGGATATGCCCTTGGACGATATCATTTCGTTGGTTAAAAATGAGTGGAGAGAGGCGCTACTGAAGGAACCAGAAGACCTGCCAGTGAAGGTAGAGATTATTTTCACCCAGTGCTACGGGCACCTGCACGGCTCGGTTGAACAGAGCGACCGGTTCAAGGTCACTGAATTTACTACTCCCGATCTCACAGTGACCACCTCGATCGAAGACGCGGCGGGCGGATTCGTCAACAACTATCTGACGCCATATGCCGTAGGACCTCTGAGAGACGAAGTGTGCAACACGGAGACATGGCGCCAGTCTGACAATGACGAGTTCGTCGACCTGTCGTCCATTCTGAGATTGAGAAATAGCTGCGATAATCAACCAGCCGATGACCCGGACCTGCTGGTTGAAGCTAGCGTCGGTGGACTTCCATCAACCTTATAGACTCACAGTACTTATATAAATTAGCCTGGAAGGAACATATCGATTATGTATATAATAAACTGTTAAATTTATCAGTATTTTTATCGAATTAAGCATACACTATCTCGTGAAACATTGAAAATGATTTATTTTGCATTTGTCTATTTTCGACTGTGTTATGAAATTAAGACATATAATTAAATCACAGTCTGAACGGTAGTTCAGACAGTGTTAACGGCGACCTTCAATTCCTATGGGGATAGGCAAATTTCAACCCCCCACAAAATCAATACCCCTGAACCGATCGACAAAAAATTCGGCA
>Ga0209149_1002309_pt1 | contig 10586 bp, 7 predicted proteins | sample WorMetTyACAVOLI2_FD_187423 | JGI IMG/M metagenome (GOLD analysis project Ga0209149, IMG submission 187423) | Marine gutless worms symbiont microbial communities from Max Planck institute for Marine Microbiology, Germany - Olavius algarvensis... ...
GGCGTACGTTGCCTAGGACGCTTGCGTCGAGAGTTGACAACCGTCGTGTACAACTCCTGTGGTTGCTGATGATCGTCGTCGTCCGTCGAAAGAACAGCAAAGCGGTTCTCCTGACAAATCGGCGTATATACCCCGAAAAAATGAAAGGCTGAGTCGGCCTGGTTGGCTGACCTACAGCGGACGGTTTACCCACATAAGTGGTCACCCATCAGCTGTAAGTCGAGCGCAGGACAGGGAAAGTTCGCCGGTCAAAGACCGACGTTCTACCAACTGTGCCACGCAACCAACATAATATTCTCTTTTAATTTGTCCATTATTATTACGTACTACTAACTACTGTTACATTTACAAATCTATTGAGTTTGTTGCTGCATGTATCTACGGACGCCATTTTTTCGGGACCTTTCCCAGTGTGAATTAATCGGCGTGAGACTAAGTCAGGTGCGTGTACTAACTGTTTAACCCTTTATTGGGCAATGGGAATTATAATGCCATATCAAATAATATGAAGTTGGTACACTGGCCGTTGATGGGTGGACTGTTACGTTTGGTACAGTGATGAGGGGACTGGGCGGGGCCCTAGCCCGCCCAGGCCCCTCATCGCTGTACCAAACGTAACAGCCCATCCATCAACGGCCAATGTACCAATCACCGTATTGCTGTATAATGATCCGTTGCTCTGCGGTTTTAATGTACCCATTAAAGGGTTAATAGTCGATTAACCATTTATTATTATTATTATTATGATTAGTTTATTATTTTTTATACCGTCGTTGTCCAGGATCCGGAGGGATTTTGGAAAAAAAATAATAGAAAGTTGTAGGAGTGACCATTACTGCTGGCAGTCCTCCCGAACAAAGGAGTCATGCAGCAGGATGCTGTTGTATTATATTATTATTGTTATTATTTTATATTTACACAGTCGTAAAATCGAAGAAAAAATTGAAAAAGCTAAGCAAGAATAGAGAGGCTAATGTTCCGGGCGGTTGTCCAACTCAAAACTGTTATGCCACAAAACAGAATTAAACCGAAATAGTGAAACAGATATATTATGATTATTAATAATATTATTATTATCAGCAAGATATCTTTTTGGTCGGCTGTATAACTTTGTAAGGAAGGAGCATCGCGTGAAAACTGATGCAGCGATCATCATGAAACTGTCAGATTAGATGGACAAAGGCTCTGGGATTACTCCAGTAAATTCGCCAGGTGGCAGCCCCCTGCAATGGAGCACGGGGCGAGGTTTGCTGTTCCTGGCATCACTTAGTAGGCCTACAGATGAAACTACCAGGATTTGACGTTTGTCTGAGTGGAGAAAAACTATATGTGCTGATAGCATTAATGATATGATAGATCTAGATCTAATGGATGCTTTGCCCATTTTCCAAATCATCTGGCATTTCATGTTGCTTGCATATCACGTTTGTAGTTGTGCATATATGTCAACAATGTCGGACAATTTTAGTAACATTTCTACACTGTCATGTGTTGAGTATGCTGCTCTAATATACACTGTGCTCCATAAAAAAACATTTCACTCGATATTCGTTTTTAACTTTGACATTGTGTTAAATACGTCGGGAGTATTTGCTGTTGTTGATCTTGTGTATTTCACAAGGTAGTGTAGTAACACGTTTAAGGTGCAGTGGGAAATATGACATGAGCCTTATTGCAAATACGACAGTGTCAAAACACTTAAGGGTTGCTTGAAAATTCACAAACTGAAATTACAGGGTGGCAGCAAAAAAATGAAGCCACTTTGATTGACACATCTTAATAAAACATAACGAAATTGTATGATGTAAAAAATAAGTAAGTAAATAATTAATTACATCAGTTTTGTTATTTATAGTTAACAGAATACAAGCAAATCGATTGTAGTGTTTTAAAGATGATCTGAGCAATCAAAACTGAGGCCTCACTTTTCGGGCCACCTTGTATAACATATGTAGGTCCACGTCATGGTACTGAAATTTCGTAAAACAAACGTCTTTTCACCGAATTATAAAACGTGCATTAAAATTGGTGCAACCGTTGTTTAAGTATGAAAAAAATTTCAAATTGTGTTGTGCATATATTTTGTGCTTCACCCTCTATGTATGCAAGTATTATGTGTGTAAAATGTGGTGCCTTTCTGTTTTGTAAGCAACTTTTGCAATGTTGTTGGTGCTGGGTTATATACACTGTGTCCCCAAAAAAATGAGACTCATGTAGTCTTGAATATCTTGTACAGAGGTTTTGGTGTGTATGAAGCGACTGTGAGCCGGTTGTGTGGCTAGATCACAGCAGGTGTTCAAAGTGACGTCCCTTTGCCTTTACACGTGTATGCCACTGGTTTCGTCGATGATGCCCTGAGGAATACGGTCCCAAGAGTCAGCGAGGCTCTGCTTCAGCTCGTCAATGCCGTGATTCGGTTTTGTGTAATGTCAGGTAGTGTAGAAACATAACTAAGGTGAGGTGGCAAATTATGTATGCGTTTAATAGCTAAGGTCGTCAGGATATCACATGCTAAATTTCATTGTAACAGACTTACAACTGTACAAGGTGTTCAAGATTACGCGAGTCTTATTTTTTGGGCCACTGTAGTGTGTCATTGGATAACAGTCGGTGTTTCGCGTGTTGCGACTTATGCACGATCATGTAACATGGCATTTGCACCGAGAAATATTTGCTTAATGTTATTCAATATTATTGCCTTTCCGTTTCCGAAGCTTTTGTAGTATATCACGGTTTGCCGATACTGTGAAGTACATGTCGTGTGTTTGTAATAGTATATTTGTCGTGGATTTAATACGTGTTGTTTTTGGCTTCTGTATAATACGTAGGCTTAGACCGCTTAGCAGTCATCAGGCGATGTTATTTCAGGGTGTCTATAACTTCTGGAAATACTGGAAATCTCCTGGAATTTAGTTGCTCTTTCTGAAAATTTTTGTGTAATAGTTCAGACAGTGTTGACGGCGACCTTCAATTCCGACTGGAATAGGCAAATTTCAACCCCCCCCCCACAACATTGATACCCCTGAAAAAAAAACAAAAAAGTCGGCACAGTTGATTACGTCCATGAGAGGACCCACGCCCTATACCAAATATGGTACAAATCCACCCACTGAGGGCTTCTGGGCAAATGGGTGAAATATAACAAAAATTATTTTTATTTATACCTTTTTCTCCGGTTCGCGTACAGGTCAGACTCGAGGGTGAATTTTTATGCGTGACAGCTCAAAAGACGTGAAATCACGCAAGGATGTGCCTTTTGGGGGTCTGAGCGATGTCTCCCTAAATTTTGTGGGTAACCCCCCCCCCAAAAAAAAACTGAAATTTTCGGGGCATGAATAGAACTATCAAGCCTGAACGACAAAAAATTCAAATCCTTATAACTTGAAAACTACTTAGCCGATCACGACGACATTTTAACAGGGAGTACGCACCACGAATACGCCTTCGTGGGTGGTCCCATGGCTCCCAACAAATCCAAGATGGCGGCGGCCGCCATCTTTAATTTCGGGAAAATGTCAACAACTCTGGATTAGATAGATATCTGCACCAAATTTTATGGGAAGATGCATCACGGCCATGCGGAGATGACCACGTGACCAAAAGTCGAAACCGGAAGTTATTTCGCGTGACGTCATCAAATGAATGTCAGAAGCATAAGTGCGTCGATCTTGGTGACTATAACATATATCTGAACCAAATTTGGTACAGAGCACAAATACCACACGCCGGAATAAACAAATTCACATAACCTGAAAATCCTGGATGGCGGCCGCCGCCATCTTGGATTTTTAGGTTATGTGAAAAGAAAAATGTCAATAAATCCGGACTGGATAAAGATATCTGCATCAAATTTTGCGGGATAATTTACTACAGTCTGTAGTAGTACAAGTACTACTACTACAGTACAAGCTGTTATTGCAGTGTACACGGTAGTAAGTTGCAGTAACAACTTTAGTACCAAACACGGTACCGTAGTGGCTGGCTAGGCTACGGGAGCACCTCAAAAATTATGGATCACGTACAACGTACCACGTACCCTATACAAATGTAACAGCTACAGAAATGTAATAAAACTGCAAATATAAATGTAAAAAACTGTGGTTTAAACACTAGTTAACGGCGAATGACACATCTAAAACTGCAAAAATTACAAAAAGGTGATATTACTCAACAGCACATTGACATTTAGGCGATGTGCTGGTGGGTAATATCACCTTTTTGTAATTTCTGCAGTTTTAGATGAGTCATTCACCGTTAACTGCATAACAGACACCCTTCACGTCGCCATAGCAGCAGCAACAAACACTAATTGAAAAATTAATAATCAGTAACAACTTGTGATGAAAACCCGCTAGTATTTAACAACTAAATCAATTAAATATTAATATTAAAAGCTTAACTATTAAAAGCTACAAACCTAACGATTTGGTATATAATACACGGTGGGACAAAAATAAGGCATGTTACGGTATCTGATATGGCTTAACAATAGCAACGTGTGCACAAAATATGTCAAAAAAGCTAAGAAATATGTACACAGTTGCAACAACACCAGCAATAGGTCATCGCAAAAATGCAAAAACTATGAAAAAGAAAAAATACACCAAACAAACCGACAAATATCATGAATTATGATAAAACTATTCCACACATGAAAAAGTCTCTTAGCAGAATGGAACGTCATATGTCAATATAGGGCCTAGCGTAAACCTTATAAGTATGGAAAGGTGTTCAAACTATGGTACGTCAAGAGTCACTTATATACATCTTTATTCACCATATTTGGTAGCACAACGGAAAAAATATAATAAAAATTGAATTATAATTTTTACACGATAAACAAATGACTATAAAACGACACATTGGAATGCAGCGAACTGAGAGGATGATCCAAAGGGGAGGGACTGGGACCGCCCCCTTTATTATTGGGAGCTGGATTTTTCTGCCTCAACTTTTTATGCAGTTCAAGTAACGTTCCAATACTTGCCCATGATTTATAAAATCAGCTACAACGTCAGAGACCCGCATGCCGCCGTGAATCGGAATGCAGCCATTGTCGAACTCGTCCAAGCTTCTGACGACTAGACCGTCCTGCTGGATTGGACAGGGGCACAGAACAGGAGTAAGGAAAGGGAGGTGGATCTGCATTTCCGAATCCGCCAATGCTGCTGCTGGGATGCAAATAAAAATAATAAACTATGAAACTATGGACAGACAAATAAATATGTGACTCCATTACATCATAAACTAACAAGAAGCTCAGCTGTCGCACACAGACCGCGCGACGCTTCGTGTCACTGAATATTTTGCTAAGTCACTCAAGGTCATTCGAAATGACACTGTGGCGTAGGGCGTGTGTCAGTCCCTATTAGTACTTTCATGACATTATGTCTGTATGTCGTACCGTTTCCGAGATATTCTATTGGTCGGCCATGCCATTGTAAGTACAGCTGTATGCTGTACCATTTTCAAGTTATTAGACGTTGAATAATCATGACCTTGAAAAGGTCACTCAGGGTCATTCAAACTGGTACCGTTCGAAAGCTTGGGGTTTCTATTCGCCTTCTATAGTAACTATGGCCGTATCTTTAACCGTTTATGAGATATTCAGCATCAAAGAATAGCATGACCTTGAAAACTGGGTTAGGGGTTGCTCAAGGTCATTGAAAATGGCGCCGTTCGATAGACCATATACGACTTTCTATTGGTACGCCATTGTAAATATTGCTCTATCTGGTACCGTTTTTGAGTTATTTGACGTTGAATGATATCATGACCTTGAAATCTAAGTTAGACGTTACTAAAGGTCATTCAAACTGGTACCATTCGAAAGCTCGGGTGCAGTTTCATATTCGCCTTCCATAGCAACTATGGTTCTATCTTGCATCATTTTCGAGATAAAGCGAGATACTGGTCGAAAATCGTGATTTTTCATACCCCCTTGCATTCGATGCCCGCGTTAGGGGGGTCCCCGTCGGAATATTGTCATCCCGTTTGTTGTGGGAAAAGTAGAATGGTGGGACTACCCGACAATGAAAAAACTTTTGAGGATAGGTATAATCGTTTAGACTCAATACCGGCGTGTGACAGACGGACGGACGGACGGACGGACAGACAGACATCTTGCGACGGCATAGTCTGTGCTATGCAACGCGTCATGCGGTAAAAATACTCACAAACTAACGTAAGCACAATTGGTGAAAAATAATACATACAACTAGCTGATACGTAACGTATTGAAACTGATCTAGACACTTTTACAAATTGTTACAATTTCCTTAAATCTGTGGAAAAAAGAAGTTCGAGCTTAACAATCCACCTCCACTGGAATGGCATTATAGTCAATATGTACAATGTGCACATTTTGTTTCACAATTCACAAAAAAAACACCTATAAATAAAACACTAAAGCCCGATGCACATGCAGCAAGTTTCTAGCACTAGAAACCAGCGGCAGGTTAAATGTGAATATTTCTAGCATAGAAATCAGGAAATAAAACAATTTAACCCACTTCTGAGAGTTAGGAAAAATTCTTAGCCTGGCACAAAATTTCTTTCCTAGCTCTTTTAACTATGCACATGGCAGCAATGAATGGATGGTATATTTTATGTTTTTCACGAAATATTTCACTATTTGTGTGTAATATGTTTAAAATCTAGCTATTTCAATAATGCACCGAGTAAAAGACAATGAATTATTTTGCAGTTGCACGTAACAAACATTTCAATCACACGACATGCTACGTAGCAGATGTAGAAAGTGGCTAAATCCGTTTAATTAAGTAGGCAAAGATTTCTACGCTAAGAAAAAATTTCTACTGTTTATATTTAGCGCACTCCAGTAGTAGACTGTAGAAGATAGCACTAGAAAACCTGCTAGCACGTTCATGCCGGACACAACTTTCTGGCACCATAAACAACACTGATGATGCTGTACGCAAAACAGAAATTAACAACTCTACATTATTAACCCTTTAATCGCCACATTAAAACCACATAGCAACGGACCATCATATAGCAATACACTGGTACACTAGCCGTTGATGGGTGGGCTGTTACATTTGGTACAGCAAGGAGGGACTGGGCACTGTACCAAAATGTAACAGCCCACCTATCAACAACCAGTGCACCCACTTCGTATTATTCAATGTAGCACTATAATTGCCTTTGGAGTCTAAAGGGTTAAAAGATATTCCATAATGTTATGTACAATAATGTCAAAAATAAATAATGAAGGTGCTCAGGCATGGATCACACAGTTTTACCTGCAAATAACAACATGCCTGCCTTTACCTCGTAACTGTTCACCAGATGGCGCTACCAATGACTTGTGACAACGTCCGTCTAATTGCAGCTTACTACTCATCTATCAACCCCGAAAGGAAGAAAGGCCGAGTCGTTCTGGTTGGCTGACCTAAAGCGGACGGTTTACCCACATAAGTGGTCATCGTCAGCTGCAAGTCAAGCGTAGGAAAGTTCGCCGGTCAAAGACCGACGTTCTACCGCTGTGCCACGCAACCAACCTAACTTCTGGTACTAGAAACTTGTAAACTGTGTCATGTGCATTGGGCATAAGACTGCGGAAACTGTCTCACGACAAAAGTGCAATAAATCAAATGTGAGCTAAAAAGTGCCATAAAGGTACAGCCAATAAGATAAGTAAATGGTAAGTCTGATAATAATACCTGCTGCGTAAACAAATAAGAATGTTGTACTGCTTGCCCGCCCTCTGTTTGACCTTGGCGTCGTTAACAACACGGACGACGATCGTCCACAACAGGTTCCGACCGTCGCACTCAGTTTGTAACAGCTGACAACACGAGCGGTGAGACGACGGTCTGCTCGACTGAACACTGTGGTCTGACGCTGAAGTCAAACACGAGTCGAGGCCCGTACTAATATTTGCACTTAATTTGTATATGAAACTAGAATATCTTCCCAGGCGGAAGATCTGAATGCGGCAACAGAATCAGCGATGCCAACTTTGCAATAGCATTCCACAGTAACTATGGGTCTATCATGCTTAGTTTCCAAGATATATGTCACATGAAGACTTACAGACTGCACACATACTCAAAGCTGACACTGAAACTTACTGACTATGACTTAGACTGAACACTGAAATTTTGAAAACTGTATTCTTGGCTTTTACATATCATTATTACAGTTATTATCATCATCATCATCATCATTTTTATACCCTCTGACATACAGCTCCTGAGGGCTAAAAACAATCTTATGATTATAAAGTGCCATATAACTCAACCCTCTGACATACAGCTCCTGAGGGCTAAAAACAATCTTATGATTACAAAGTGCCATATAACTCAAAACTCTGACCTAGCACTTAACAAAATTAAAAGGAACAGATATCGGTAACATCAATCGACTGTGTTAACGAACGCATCGACGTTGAACAATTACTCACGATTAAAGAAAGTAACGCCGTTAAAAATTTTAACGTGGGGAAAAACTATGCAAACCAGCGGTGCCAACAGTGAACACAAACATTCTGAAATCGAACTTTTCTCGACGTTAAACAAACGAATGATTAGTCACGCAATAGTCAAAACTTAAAAGACTCCGTCACTGTCAATTGTAGACTCATTGTCAATTGTCAATAAGTTCAGTGACCTGCACTAATCAGTCACTGTAATCAGTCGTCAGTACTAGGAGTAGACTAGCGTTCAACAGCAATGGGGTGACGACGTCTACCTGCTAATGGAACACAAACAAATTGAAAAATATAACAAACAAAATGGGCGTTAAAAGTAAAGAAAAGTAAACGTGGATTTGTATAGTGCATAGTCGTGGAGCACCACCGCTAATGCGCTACCGTTTCCTGTAAGTCGGCGCTGATCTCTGCAAGCCAACCCGACAGCCAGGCATCAGCAAACACTGCGAGACCACGTGATACGGGTTGGTGCACCACGCGATATGCCTGTTTACTTCCCAGCTTTCGCTGGTACCAAATTATACTGCATGGTGACAGAGGCAGTAGGGTGTGAACAACTTGCGTAAGGTTGTTACGCAGCAGCGTCGCGGCCGGGACTCGAACCCGCGACTACTAGATCGCAAGTCTGACGCCCTACCACTAAGCCACCGCGCCGATTAACGCGCAATTAACAAAATTAATCGTGCAATTACTGTGATGAAAGAAATTAATTGCATGACAGCTCCTATAGAAAAGGTTGTGAGTGGTTCTGCTGCTGTATCACACAATGTCAGGACTTGGACGATTAGCAAGCTGCAGCTCAAGAACAGCATTCTCCAGCTCATCAATATCGCTGGCAACTCGCTCGTACTTGTGTGCTATCAACTGCTGATAGAAGTGTGCCGCAAAAACGATGAAGATGATAATCGCCGGGACGATCACTGCAGTTGCTACGACCGACGCTACGAGGCTGACTCCGCGGAAACGGACCCACGTCAGCACCGACATCTGCGCGAGGAAGAGCAGTATTCCGACCCCGGTGGACAGAATCCACGCCAGTTCGATGTACCATCGTAGTCGGATGTGGGGCGAGAGTCGAAGCGCGGCGGAGCTGGGCTGAGAATCATGGTCGAATCTATCGGACGCTATGGCGTCAATATGTGGTAAAATACATGTGCTGATGAACAGAGCGATTAGATGAATGGCAACGACAAGAGTCGTACAGATAGCAAACAGCACCAACAGAACGGTCGGAAGATCGTCCTCCAAGTGAACTTCTACCATTGATATCTACGATAACACAAATACAGAAAATCTGAGATTCTGGTTTCAAAGTACTGCAAAAGCACAATATTAAACCCAGTAAAAATTACTAAAAATGAGCGACAATGGAATAAATAGGAAAAATCTGACAGTTTATTGTTATTGCATAATCGGCATTAGTGTTCATCATGATCATTATTTATAATTATTAGATCACGCGTCTCGTATACAGACAAACTTGCCGCAGCATATAGCATTTTCCGTTAAATGATGTTATAAAACAATGTTTACGGTTCAATAATATGTTTAAAAGAATTTTGAATGCCGAATATATGTATTTGCCAATACAGGGATTTTTTGGTACACTACCTCTGCATTTTAAAAATAATTTTCTATAAACTTAGGCCTAAAAAGCATGTGCAAACTAAAATTATTATTAGAAGGCCTATAATGCTATAAAGATACTCAAATGAAAGCTTACAACATTACAAAACTAACCGCTGAATGGAAAAGTAGCGACAATGTATGAAAAAATAAAACATATGTACTGTGGACGTTTATGCCGGGTGCGGCTCTGAGAAACACAGACAACAGTAATGTATACGGACTGTTAGGTGTAAGTTACCATCGGTCCGCTCCTCCGTGCCAAATTTCACATTCATAACTTGATGGTTGATGCCCATCAAGGGTCAGTTCTCAGCCCACTTCTCTTCATTCTGGTGCTGGAGGCACTGTCGCGCGAGTTCCATACTGGTGTCCCTTGGGAGCTCCTGTATGCCGATGACCTTGTAGTGATCGCGGACTCTCTGGAGGAGTGCATTTCCAAGCTGCGGGTCTGGAAAGCTGGGATGGAGAGTAAAGGTTTGAGAGTTAATATGAAAAAGACGAA
>Ga0209149_1002310_pt1 | contig 10584 bp, 5 predicted proteins | sample WorMetTyACAVOLI2_FD_187423 | JGI IMG/M metagenome (GOLD analysis project Ga0209149, IMG submission 187423) | Marine gutless worms symbiont microbial communities from Max Planck institute for Marine Microbiology, Germany - Olavius algarvensis... ...
GATAGCATTTGCCTATTGTAGTACATTATACAGTGTATAAAAAAATTTCATCCAAAATTTGGCGGCCCCCTTAAAATTGGCGGCCCTGTGCGGCCGCACACTTCGCACATGCCTAAGGCCGGCTCTGAGTTCATTGACCTTAATCACTTAGGCCTAATCTTCAATCGACCGATCTGAACCACGCTCATTATTGTAGATCTTTATTTCACCATTAATATGGTAGTAAATCACGAATTAAAAACAGCCAGACTCGCCCAATACAGAAATCTACGGAGCCCCGCAGGTACCACTGCAGAAAATATTTTTATCTGGTCACCAGGTAACAGGGTCTATTTTAAGGATTTTTTTGGACTCCACAACACTCCCCTCCCGTCCCCTTCCCTCCCATCTTCTCCCCTCCCGTCCCTTCCCCTCCCCTCCCTTCCCTTCTCCTCCCATCCCCACTCCTCCCCTCCCGTCCCCTTCCATCCCCTCCCTCCCCTCCCCTACCCTTAGAAGTAGGCCCCCTTAAATCCAACTAGGGGGTCTGGGGAGCGCTGTAAGCTCCCCCAGCGGGGTCTGGGGCGGAGCCCCAGCCGAAATTGGATTTTGGTGCATTTTGGCCTTAAAATCTGACATCTGGTGGTAACAGTTTTAATGATTTTCCTGAGAGTCAACTGACCAAATTTCGTGCAGAAACAGTACTCAGAGTCCGAAAGGACGATGAGTGAATATTGTATTGAATGAGATGAGTCAAGGCTCAAAATAACTGATTTCTTGAAGTAAAAATGCTATTTTGGACTCCACATTTTTCAGTCTTGGACTCCACATTTTTTCGGTTTGGACTCCACATTTTGGTTGGACTCCACGCTTAAAATAGACCCTGCCAGATAATATCTGGTGGCCACCAGATAGCGATGTGGTGGCCACCAGATAAAAATATGTTCTGCAGTGTTACCGGCGGGGCTCCGTAGAAATCCCCGTCTCATCACTTTCGGTCTTTTTTTGGAAAAAAAATAGGCTACCGTATATATGGAAAAAAGTGTCAGTTGAACTTTTTCTTGTTCAAATTGTTAACTAAAATGAGAACTTGAAGCGGAAAAATTAGCTAGAGTGTTTATCGTTTCGAAAATTCGAACTCTGAGTTTTTAAATATTTATTACACGGGGAAAGTCTGTTATGACGTCATATTCACTGTACGGCTAAAGAAAGGAAGTAGCAGCCGGTAAATGTTCCAGTAAATTTTTACTGAATTGTTCGTAATAAAGCAGGCCAGTAGCCAAGGGGTACGGGTCGAAACGGTCGAACGACCCCCTTTCCTGGCGCTAAAAGGTCACTTTCCCGCCGACTGTTTGAGCGCTAAGATCTTGAATATCGTCCGTCTATGAAATAGAATTAATAAAATCAAGTAGATTTACCATGTGGATTCGAGCTTTGACCACAAAGTAACGTCATCAATCATTACTATATTTTAAAAATCGACGTTTCCCCTGGACAGCCACTGAAAACTCCAATTTCAAAACCTTGAAAAGGTCCAAAATCTCAGGAAAACGACCCCCCTTCGTGATCAGAAGGCTGGCTACGGGCCTGCGTATCGCACAGACCTCAGACATGTTCACTTGGTCACATTCAATGTCGGCACGCGCACTTATTGCCTCATGTTACGCTGTATAATACCGCACGCGCGGCGTGTAAACTACAGTATTAATGCCAAATATAACGGTTGTGATTTTCAACGATTAGCTGCTTGGTTAATCGTTAAGTTGTTATATGAGTGAATATTTTGTGTCCGTGCTGGTAGTTATGCCACCAGTAGCGTAGCTTAGAAATTATGAGCCCGTTTTCCGGGTAATTTTAACAGTAAGTAAAACAGTAAAATTCATTAAAACAAAAGTAATATCAAATTACCTATAAAATTAATCATAAACATAGCTTTGGAGATCCCTTGCTTTCGACGGTCCGAGTATGTATTGAAGTTTTTGAACCCCTTTTGCAATTTATGGCTACGCCACTGAATGCACGTAATTTCTTTTTATGTAGTTTTTGGTTAATTTTGTTAATAAAATGTAAGCGTACGTACTGCTGAGATACGGGTATCTGTGAGAAACTAGCCAGCGACAACCATAGTGCAGTATAGGCCTACTACCAGTGGCGTATATAGGATTTCATTAAGGAGGGGGCGAGGCGCCGTAGGCGTCGTGGGGAGGGTATGGCGGAGGGGCTGGGTCTCTCCCCAGAAAAAAAATCATTTTGTCCCCAAAATAATAACTCTGACGCAGTTTTCAACAGGCAGAAGCTTTGGGACACAAATTTCGCGGTTCAATCGCAAAATGAAACTTACAAAAAAACTGCAAAAATTATCCAAAAATTCACGGTCGGACCAAAGTTGGGGGGGGGGGGCGTTGCAACATCGCCCCCTGAATACGCCACTGAGTACTACCATAGGGCATACGATGTCAACCCCACACAAAATCCCCCTTTGTCATAACCCCCGTTTAGTTCAGTGGGACACCGTTAACTTTTTTTGAAAAGTGGCACTAACACATACTCCTGATGCTACCCAGGCCGACTCAGCCTTTCATCCTTTCGGGGTAGATAAATGAGTAGTAGGCTGCAGTTAGATATGCGCAACCTCAGTCTGGGGAGGCGCCATCTGGTGAACGCTTACGAGGTAAAGGCAGGCATTGGTGTAATTGCAGGTAACACTGTGTGATCCGTACCTGAGCGCCTTGCGTGTACTACAAAAATGAGCGCTATATAAATACACTTACCTTTACCTTTTTCTACCTTTTTACCCGACACACGAGGCGGGGTTCTGACCCTAACCGACCCACGTAGGCCTACGACAGCAAAGAAAGGGTTAAGACATAGGGGGTTTTGTTGGGGTTTTTGATATAGAATTAGATTACAAACTGCTGAGAATTCTCTTGAATACATGGGTTAAACCCCCCCCGGATATATTCGCCCGAGATTACCCTCCCCTAGAGAAAATTTGATCAAGACCAAGGCATAAATTGGGCGAGTATATGCAGCTGCCATAATCGTTTGTGTTTCGTAATTGGGAAGTAAGATTACAGTCGGCAGTTTATTTATATTAATGACCGACACCTTAGTCGTGTCCAACAGCAAACCGGTCCACGTTTTTGAGCCATTTTCTGGTCTGTCACTGGCTGACGGCCAGACAAAATGTGGACCGGTCCATGGACCAGTTCGCTATTGGACAGGTTTATTACAATTTAAATTGACAGTGATCACATCTTGAAAGAAGAATATTCTCATGTAATATAGATTTTTACATTACACTGTTTATTTGCGAGAATCTGGTTCAAATAGTTTTACGTTGTCTGTTATTGCAACACACATTTTGACATGACACCAGTTTAGCGTAGCAGTAACACGTTCCGGCTCATCAACGTAGTTACTCTACGCTAGGCCCGGTTAGTGCCTAGGTGGGTGACCGTCTTTGGACGGGTGAACCACCTCGTCGCGGAACCAGGCACCCAGGCCTACTCAGCTTGAGCCTGCCGAGGCTGGAATGTGTACCCGGCGTAAGCTGGGGGAAGTAAACAGGCATATCGCGTGATACACCAACCCGTATCCGTGGTCTCGTAGTGTTCGCTGAATGCCTGGCTGTCGGGTTGGCTAGCGGAGATCAGCGCCGACTTACGGGAAGCGGTAGCGCATTAGAGGCGCTTCACGACGATGCGCTATACAAATCCACGTACTTTACTTTTTTTTACTTTCTTATCAACGGCATAATTTGGTTTTCTGTAAATACTAAAGTACGTTAAATTAAAGTAAACGTGGATTGGTATATCGCATCGTCGCAAACACGCCTCTAATGCGCTATCACTTCTCGTACTTCGGCGTTGATCTCCGTTAACTAGTCGTCAGCCAGACACCAGCTAACTCTGCGAGACCACGGATACGGGCTAGTGCATCACGCGGTGTGCCTATTTACTCCTCAACTTCCGCTGGTACTCGTTTCGCCTACCCACGGAGGGATGGCCAGGCTGAGTAGACCTGGATAGCTGATTCTGCAGCGCAATTGTTTACTCGTCCTGACGGTTACCCATGCTGGTACTTACCGGGCCTATCGTAGATCAACTTCTTTTATCAAAACCAACGCGTCACCACTGTAAGCCAAACCCCAGTATCGGCATGGATAGAGCGTCGACTTCCACTGTCGTTACAAAGTGTGGATCCAAATATAGGCTCTGCGTGTTTTTTTTTCGTCTGCGGCCTGCAAGCTGGATTCGTATTATAAGGAGCACGTTAAGGGGGCGTGGCTTATTTGACACGTGGGTAGCAACATGCCGGTGTCATCGCGAGAAACGAAGGACCACCCACAGTGGCACAGTGACACACACGCATACATGCAAACGGAGATGTACGGATATCAACAAAATGTCCAATGAAAATATCCGGTCACTCGACGAACAGCATCTCAGACAAACTTATTTCATCACAAATGGTAATAAATACTTAAATGGTGAACTTTATTCACCAACAGGTTTTTACAGAGAAATAGTTAAAATTACAACTGAAATAGTAAACTTTACTGAATAATTCAATTTATATCACCAATTTTATAATTGTTGTCTGGCCGCGACTATACTGACTGTCGGCGCTTCTGTCGTTTTGTCCATCACTGAGATAAGAAGTTGGCCCGCCTCCTGTTCAAAGTTGGCGCCGTGGACGATGATTGCAAACAACAGGTTGGCACTGTGATCTGACACCAGAGTCGAACATGAGGCCAAACGGTACTTTTAGCAGCAAATAGTATCTTTGCCAAAGTTGGTAGATTGGCTTCTGAGGAGGTCATGGTCCAGCTGCTGAAACAAAAGTGCCTACAGGTCTATTTTGCTATATGCTTTAGATGTGTGCAACCTATATAAAAGAACTATGCAGCCACTGGTCTTCAGATAAACAGATTTTTTAATGAAATTATTTAAGACTTCGAACCTGGAGGTAGTAAATTATTGCCAAACTCTGTTTGGATGTGAGTTGCCAAGTACCTTGTTGAAACGGCGATTTCAGAAGTATATTGCTGCGTTGTAACGTTGATGTGTTTAACGTGTTTTTATGCTTGATGTTTTAGTTGAGTTATTATTGTCTTAGTTAAGTTCTCATTTCCTTGCTACCATGATTTATGGTGAATACAGATGAATATTAATATTTGAACATATTTCTTATGTGTAATCCGAATATCTCCCAAACGGTCAAGCAGGCTGATCTTCCGTATTTTTAATCTGGTGCAAAGTGGTGCAACGTAAAGTCATTTAAGTTAAATTGCACCATTTTGCACGATATTAAACAGTGGGAAGATCCCGGTATTTACTGCGGCACATCAGTTTGCTCTGACATTTTTAGAGTATATAGTGTCACAGGAAGATGGTGATAACCAATGCATGCTTTTCTTTATTAAATTTAGCTACAGCAAGTCGTATGCAGGCTTGCCGAAAATACCACGGCCGGTGCAGAAAATGCAGCGGTGCGCCGTGTTTACGGTTACAAACTTTATAATACCGCGGTTTTTTGATGCCGCGGTATATCGCCCATCACTACAGATATGTACGCACGAGAAGCGTGAATGTTGCACTGTTTGCCGGTTTCACTGAGATAATTGGCAGACGATGGTTGTGTGGGAGTCAACGCTAGATCGACCTTCGACTACACTACGCAGTTTGCTAATTAGTCACTAGGTGGCGCTGGTGGTTAATGACATGTAGCCAGGTTTTTTTATGAACACCAATACATGGTAGATCTTCCCACATTGACCACGATAAAATTGTCGAAAAAAAAGAAACAGTGGAAAATGTTACAGTCATTGTATATTAGTGATTTCAGGAAATTCCTAGTAATTTCGTGTAATTACTGACATTTAGTCACAGTAATATTACACAAAATAACTAACCCAGAAAACCCTAACATTTAGGCCTAGCCTAACTCAATCTTACATTTCACGAAAATGATGCCACAATGTAACTGCACTGTAACATCTAATAAGAATAAACTGAAACTGTACAGTGTATATCGGTAAATGAATGTTATTATACACTGTTTCCCGAAAAATGGCCCCCTACATGTCTAAATTTCTTCAAAAATACAAAACTGTATTTAATTATCATTTTAATTACATAAATAAGCATCTAATTTCGATGAAACGACGAATTTTCGAGATAATCCATCTTACCGTCATTGAAATATTAGCAAAATAAAGGTACTCGAAAACTGCAGTTTCCAATATTGTTTACTTACTGACGTCAATACTGCTCACTCTGACGTCAACATTGACGCACTTTTCACTTCATCAAAACAGCATGGTTATCAGCAGCGTACTCGACGGCGAGAGCGTGTGATCGCTGAGGTGGACATTTTGAACACCATTTCTAACCGTGATTGCTTTGCAGACTGTTCATTGGATTTAACACTGATAGTTGCGTTTGTAAAAGTGCATTTTTGGTGTGTCGCTGAAAGCAAATAATAATATCATAATCCTGAAACTGAACTCACTTGCACTTTGGCACACAATGTTCAAATGGATGTCAGTGTGTTCTCTGTGATTTTCAATAATTTCTGTTCAGTATTATAAGTGTTACTGTATACTTTACTTGGGGGGGGGGGCTTTTTCGGGACACACTGTATATACATCTTAAGATGTAGGCCTATATATGTTATCATGTTATCATATTCATCACGTTATGATGAATAAATTTATTCATCATCGATGCAAAGCAATAAGCAAAAATAACAGCAAATATCAACACGGAAAAAAAACGAAAGACATAAAATTACAATTAAAACTTCGAAATTTAGTACCATTCACACCACCCATTATGGGTGTTCAAACCCCAAAGTTTTCAGGACACCCCACCAAGATTAGACCCCAAATAGGGAGTGTACAAGCACTGCAAGTGCAAGTGCAATCATGATATTGTCAGTCGAAATGTACATGATTAGCAGCAAGTCGTTACTTATTTACAAAATCGCTGACAGATTATTAACTGTAAAATGTACAATGTAGGCCCTGTGCATGTATAATACATAGGCCTACATTTTCTCTAATGTATAAAATACTTCTATATCAAGTCGTCATCTATTATTATAATTGTTCGGATATAGTAAAGCGCCCAAGAGAAGAGCAGGAATATTACTATGGGCCTATTTGCCGTTTTATTGTAAAATTGTGCATTGTACCATGGAGAAGGAAAAATTAGTTTGACCCCCATGAGCTGACTCACACTTTCACAAATATTAAATCCTGAAAAATACAGTTTATTAGGCCTACACTAATATACATGTACCGGGTTTAAATTAGTACATATTATTTGTACGATATCCTCGTGGGAACACACACGCACCACACACTCGGTCACTCGGTGTGCAATTTACAAGTCGCATTGATTGATGGGATCGCTGACGTCATGCATGCGTCATCGTTGGGCGACCGATACGCAGCTCCCGTGCATCGGCAGCGACCGAAATGGGCTCAGCTACCGAAGCACTGTAAAGAATATGTAATATTCGAATTTCTCTGGTTGCTAAGCTAAAGCAATAGCGATTCCGACAGTCAGTTATCACTTCTTCGCCAGATTAGTGTATTACCATCATTGTGACCCCGGTATATCAAAGAAGCTTTATTGCTTTGTCACAAATAGGCCTAGCCTTACTGTCGGTCCGTTCCATCAAAAATACACTGTATCTGGCTGAATATGATAATCATTATTCGCCAGCATAAGCGGTAGCAAATAAACAAACAACATAAAAGAATAAAAAAAACTTGACTAACTTAAATACATTATCATGTTATGCCAAAATAATGCAGTATACGAGTACACGGCATAACATTGTTTTGGAATTAGGCTAGGTCATTGGTTACGTCACGGGCAAGTCGTTGGTTAATACGGTTCCCAGCGGATTCGTTACAAGTGTACCACATACAAAACAGCAATAAAGTTAATCAGAACTTACTAACTGCGAAGAACAGGTCGTCCATGGCACGTCTACCTCAAGTATGAAACTGAATGGACGTTATCCTTCGTTGAGAATATATACCTACTATTTATTTCGGCAAGAAACAGTTTTTAACATTTTTCAAATGTCGATTGTCGACTAAACGGTTTAAAAGTTCTGGTTGTGCGGAGACGATGTGTCGCGACACGAAGGACGCATGCGCAGTGAGTCTCAGCGCGTCCATTAGCTGTCGACCGTGACTGACGCCTCGTCTCGCGTCACCGACCGTCACGTGACCTTCCCGACACACTGACCGGAAATCGTCGTCCCTCGCGCGGCGCATGCGCGTCTGCGATCTGTCATCGGCGTCAAAGTCTGCAGGCGCAAGAGGCACATCACGTGACGACTAGGGAACCGGTAAATAATAAGTGTGTCGGAGACGATACGAAAGGCGCCTCTCGCCGAAGCCCAAACTGCATTAGGAAAACAAAATATCTTCTGTGGAACGCCGGTATCCGTCTCGTTGCCGAAATTCTGCAAAAAAAACTGCTTCCCCATCTAAAATTTCACTGAAATCAGACAATCGGCTGCTCAGCTATGGCCAGAAAACGATTTTTAAAATGGCGGCCGTCTGCTATCTTGAATTTTAGGGGTCCAATAATTTGTTTTTAAAAAGCTCATTTAGGAACTTCCTATAGGTCGTCAATAGAGACCATATCACTAAATTGCTTAGTTTTTTTTGAGAAAATCTCATTTTACCTCCGATAACGGAGGAGGTAAGTCCGATTGCCCGCAATGTTTGTCAGTCTAACCCTGTTTGTCCCTAACGCTAACCGACCCACGGGCGGGAATTATCTGAAAACTGACATTAACCCATATTTTTGACCCTAAGACTACATAGTACACGAGTCACGAGGGTCCGGGGTTACTTCCGGGGGTATTGTCGGTATCGGCGGTTATCTCCGGGGGGGGGAGTTGCCTCTATAAGGGAGTTATCTCCAGGGGGGAGTTGCCTCCAAGGGGGGTTATCTCCGGTTACCTATTGTCTGACCCCATCTTTTTGCATAAATTAAGTTTTACTCTTCGGTATAGTTTAACTTAAGTCAATATAAATGGTACCATTCGAAAGCTTGGGTATCCTATTCGCATTCTACAGCAACTGTGGTCGTCTTGTGTTTAGCCGTTTCCACACAATACACAAACGTGACGGTCAGACGCCTGGTCAGACAGACAGAGCATGCAGAAATACGGCAAAATCGCGTTGCTCAGCCATTAAGAAGAGTCGTCAGTGCAGTGTGTGTAAAGTCACAGATCTGAGTGTTATAGGTTTGTCTTTGTTAGCGAATAGCGAACAGTTAATCCAGTGCCACGCAGAGGAGTGCGAATCGCGGAAGACACGGTCCGCCATGTGATCACAATTCCGTTGACGGATCCTCGAACGGGCGGGCGTCTGCAAGATTTAGTGTCGAAGATCTGTACTGTGTATTCAGTTTATCGCGAAATAAATATGATCATGATGACGAAGATGATGGCGACGCACCGCGGATATTATCAACTGTTGTCAACAGAGTGCCACCGTCGGAACTGGTTGTGAACAATCGTCCTCTTCATTTACAACATAAACATAACATAAACAAAAAAACTAAGGGCACAGGCGTTAGCCTCTTCGCCCGCATCTTAACTACGTGCTTGAATATAAAAAATAAGTGACTAAACCTTGATAACAATTTCGTTTATTTAATCCGTTGATAATCTATATTAAATACAACTTCTGCTTAAACTGGTTGATTGTTGATGAGTTTACTACAGCGTCTGGCAAACTATTCCACATAATATTTACAGTTCTATCAGTGAAATAATATTTTCTTATATTATACCTTACACCTGTGGTGTGACGCCAAAGCCGAACTGGAGGCGAATCAGCTTCTTATATTACTGCGATAGCGATATTCGTATTTTTCATGCGTCTCTCGAGTACGTTGCGATTATTTTGCACGTTTTCGTCCATTGGCATCACCAGCTATGGGACATTGGGGCACGTGCCACCTGCAGCTTGCGCCTGTATACCAATTTGACACTTTCTACTTACGCATAACTCTAGTGGGCAGTGGTAGACTGCTATAGTAAACATGACACATTTTCCTATTACAATCACAGATTCACGGCCGCTTAAGTTCGGTTAAAGTCATTTTATTATGCCCCCGCCCCCGTAGGGGAGGCGGAGGCATTAGGCGGTCATCGGCGTCTGTCGTCCGTCCGTCCGTCCGTCTGTCTGATGTCGCGTACATCGGCTCTAATTCGAAAACCAAAAGGCCTAGGAAGACGCAACTTTGCACAGGGGTACCCCAGGTCACATGCGACTCCCACACCGACTTCAAGGTCAAAAGGTCAAAAGTCAAGGTGGGGCGGGGGCATATTATGGCGGCCACCTAGCCGCACAGCTTGTTATATTTACGCAGAAATTCCTGCCTGATTTCGTGATGTATGCACGCCACGCCCCTTCCTGGCACAACATCCTGGCGACGCCACTCAGTTGACCCGCTGAAAAAGTGGGGCCTACGATCAGGCGTATCCCCATGGCCTGAAAAGATGACTGGCCAAACCTCCTCCCCGACAAGCCCGCTCTAGATCATAATAGCCTTCTTTGTT
>Ga0209149_1002313_pt1 | contig 10575 bp, 3 predicted proteins | sample WorMetTyACAVOLI2_FD_187423 | JGI IMG/M metagenome (GOLD analysis project Ga0209149, IMG submission 187423) | Marine gutless worms symbiont microbial communities from Max Planck institute for Marine Microbiology, Germany - Olavius algarvensis... ...
GTCCATGCAATCTAACGAAGGATGATATTGCCGATGACCTTGACTGACCTTTGAAGGTCATTTCAGGTACTGTAAACGGTGTCTGTATCTCAAAAATACAGCACATATGCATGAAGTTAACTACAACGGTCGGACGTCATATATGAACAATTAATTCTACTGTCATATTTGACCATACGTCATATGGAAAAGTAAGTAAGTAAGTTGGAACACTTATAAGGCGCTATTCTAACGGCCTAAACAGTCACAAAAGCGCCAAGTCACATGGAAAAGTCAGTGGAAAAGTGACTGTGGATGCGAATGTTGGCTGTTCAGGTATACATGTTCGAGCGTGATCCTGTGCTGCCGACGTCATTCAGCAAGCAGCCGCGTCAGTGCGTTCCCGTCGCCGTCGTCATGTACAATCGTGTTGGAAGTCTGACTGACGCTGTCGACCTCCGCCTCGTGGCTGACAACCAGCGACACGGTAGTGGAACCTGTCCGGGGGTATCATCGGACGACGGCAGTCAGAGCGATGTGTCGGTCGTGGTCGGGCTGGCTGGACGTCGACGTGTAGTGGTCAGCCGCTCTGACAAGGCGCTCGACAGCGGCGTCAACGTCGCGACCACATCAAAACAGCAGCAGACCTCACGCCGCACTGTTTCATTCTGTCCGTCTGGAACGATAACAAAAATAACGATTACTAACGACCGCGAGATGTCAGATAATGCAGATCACGGTAACCTTTCAGCGTCGCGTGTGTCCAGTTCTGCGGCTGCGGCTGCTTCCTCACTGTCACCACCAGGCGATGTTAGGACTGCACTACTCCTTCCAGCGGCTTCGGCTAACGACAACACGCGGTCGCAATACAGTCATTTGATACGACGACGAAAGACGACGCAGGCGGAAACAGTAAGTCCACGAGATTGGACAGAGTCGGTCGGTCGTGATGCGGCAGACCCGCCTTCTCCGAGGGCCGACGACACGCCACTGACGCTACTGCGGCGTCAAAAGACACTCGTCAGCGACATCACCAAGCAGCTGTCGGTCGAACTGAGCGCCGTGACGGCGTTCCTGCGCGTCACCAGGCCGGCACACATCGACGACCGCGAGCGCATCGCCGTCCAGTCGATGCAGCGCATCAGCGCTGCGTTCAAGCGTCTGACGCCCGCCTGCCTCACGTACCGACAGTACTGCACGGGCACCTGCGTCGACGCGAACGAGACGGCGTTGCCGGACGTCGACGCGTTGCGCGTGCAAAACGCGACGCTGCGCTGCTGCCGCGACAAATTGATGGCGTCGTTCAGCGAGCGACGAGACGTGATCTTTCAGACGCCGATCGCCGGAGAACAGCGTCTCTTCACGTTCGTATGGCTACAGCGTCACTCCGCGGCGATCGCCGACTGCATCAACGTCGTGATCGAAGTCCTCGAAACTGTTCCAACCTGCAACTCACAGACGTCATCATGCGGTCAGACAGCTACTCCGAACGCTGTTAGACACCACGAAATGAACGCCGACGAAGTGAAGCCGGATATATCCAGACTGAACAATGAAATAGTTCAAATTGCCGGTATTAGACTTGGCCACGACCAGCTGGACGACGAGGTTCTGCCGCCGCCGCTAACCCCAGCCATGAAGACCGATATAGTTGCGTCTGTCGACGAGCCGCCGGTCTTGCAGCCGTGTACTGACCGACGTCTGGACGGGACATCGAACAACGCCAGATCATTTCGTCGTCCGTCTGTTACAACCACTACTCAGGATGATCTCCGTTGTTCGAACTTATCTGGAACATCAACGTTAGCAGGTCGCCCAGTTGTATCGGTAACACGGCTACCGGCGTTAAAACAGGAACAGGAAGAAGACGTTTTCACTGTCCAGTCTGTTTGCGGTACGTCAGTAGAAACAGTTTCAACTGAAACGCAGGACAGATCGCAACACACGGATCATTTTGCTCCGAATGTCGTCATTACGGATACGTCAGGTCAGATTTGAACAGAACAACGAAATGTTTCAATGTGGTCACTGGTGTTGTTAACCCTTTACACTCCAAAGGCAATTATAGTGCTACATCGAATAATACGAAGTTGGTACACTGGCCGTTGATGGGTGGGCTGTTACATTTGGTACAGTGAGGAAGGGACTGGGCGGGTTGCGGCCCCACCCAGTCCCCTCCTCGCTGTACCAAACGTAACAGCCCACCCATCAACGGCCAGTGTACCAGTCACTGAATTGCTATATGATGGTCCGTTGCTCTGCAGTTGTAATGTGGCGATTAAAGGGTTAACAAACGCAAAGACAAGGACGAGGACCTGGACAAGGACTTTGTGGTGCGCAGTGATAGCCCTCTGGATATATGCCCCCCTGACATTATCCCCCTAGCCGGATACTGTCAGGAGTACGGGTTAGTGCCAGTTTTGAAATTTTCTCTAGGGGGATAATCCCCAGGAGGAATATCTTCAGGGCGTATCTCATGTATTCTGACTTTGTCTTTGTCCTTACGATTATCCTTAAGGAATTCTTTAAGGACAAGGACTAACAATACTCGTGATTACATGCATAAGCTGGCAATACCAAGAAACTATTTTTGCCGCGCGATGCTATGCAAGTGCGGCCATGCTGTCATGCGGTGTCTGTCCGTCCGTCACGTTTGTGAATTCTGTCAAAATGAGTAATCATATCCTCAGACTTCTTTCACCTTCGGGTAGCCACATCATTCTAGTTTTCTCATACCAAACGTTTTGGCGATATTCCTATGGGATAGGAACCCCCTTAACGGGGGTGTCGAATGCAGGTGGGGTAAGCAGAAATCGCGATTCTCAGCTAATATTTGGCTTTATCGTGTGCTGTCAACGCTGCAACCGGCTAGGTGTCATCAACACGGCGCCGCCGGACCCTGGCAAGTTGTGACACTTATCGCTGGTATAAGCGGCGTAGTTTGTTGATAGCGGGAGACGACGACGAAATGTTTATAATAAGAAGTGTCAACGTTACGCCAAAGACAACAGAACAGCATAGCATTTAGACACGAAGCATCGCGCGGACTTTTTGCGACAGCAAAGTTACTTGTATTCCTATCACCCAGTTTGGTCGCACCCATATACATGTGACTGCGAAACTACTTCCTGCATTTGCGCAGGTATTTTTGTATGGTGTATGGGGTGTGGGGTTGTGTGCAGGGAGTGGAATAACAACGATAACAGTGACAGTAATAACAAGAGCACGCAGAGAGCGCAAACCTCCACCAACGCCAAAATTTTAACCAAAAGTGACCCGGGATTCTAGTCCGGATTCCCGGATTAATCTTTATCGGGATATCTGCCGGATTTGTCCCAAAATGTTGTAGATGCATTGTCTTATCGGCTTCAGTCATTTAGCCAAGTATTGTAGAAATCGGCCGTTGATTGTATGAGAAATGCTAACAAATGTCCAAAAATCCCCTATTCCGCAATGGTGAAGAAAATGAAAAAGTGATCCGAAATCCACATGCGGATCTGGCTTACCACAACAGTTAATCAGTTTTAGGGAATCAGCCCTTTCTGATGCCTGCCAAGTTTGGTCGACGTTCAACTGCGTTCGTGAGTTATCCTGCTCACAGAATGACAGACAGAACGATCACATAAACATCTGCCTTGCTGGCGGAGGTATACAAGAAAATCTGCAGTGCCTGGCACGGAAAGCAAGCCAAGCCGACCCGGAATTGTGTATATACAAGCACTGCTGTGATACAACCGAAATGGGTCACAAGACTCGTTTTCGCTGCTGCAGCCAAGACAGACAGACAAACCCACAGACAGAACCACAACGTCACGCGCTGTAATGCAATACCCGCCTGCCGCGTTACAAGAACAAAATGTAAGCGATAAAGTTGTTAGTAGTTACATAGAAATTTCGAGATTCCTAATTTACGTTTCTAAGTCGCGATGGTTATGTCACATTTTATACAGTTTCGCTCATCATCGGCCACTTCAAATGCCGCATATTATAATTATCAGTTGGACTGTTAACCCTTTAATGGGCTCAGGTAATTATGATGCCACATAAAATACTACGAAGTTGGTACACTAGCAGTTGATGAGTGGGCTGTTACATTTGGTACAGCGAGGAGGGGCCTGGGGGCGCTCCTCGCTGTACCAAATGTAACAGCCCACCCATCAACAGCCATTACACCAATCACCGTATTGCTGTATAATGGTCCGTTGCTCTGCAGTTTTAGTGTGCCCATTAAAGGGCTAGCGTTCAAACCAACCCAGTTCCGCAATCCTCCGAGACTGGTAAATGAGCAGCAACTTGGCTTAAAAAGCAATCGTGATAGATAGCAGATAAATGTGTCAAGCCGCAGTTCGCTCACGTCACGCTGTCAGGCAACGACTTCGACGTTTATCTGTGTAGTGTACTGTATACCTGAGTTTGTGATGGAACGTTGCAGGTGAGAAAAATGACGTCGTACAAGAAGAGCATGTCGACGAACAGATTCAGCGGCTGCTTGACGCGCGTGATCAGGAAGCGTTCAGCCGACTGCTGATTGACAGCGTTTGTTCGATGCCAACTGATGACTTCCATCGCGTCCGCGAGAAGCTTATTAAAAAGTTCATCGACGACCAACGCAGAGCGGCCGCATCCTCCGACGTATGGCCTGGCCAGGTGACGGCGAAGATCGAAGCCGAAGAGCTGGATGGTGGCACGCAGGCGGAAGGAAACGTGGTGAGTGACGACGTAAATTCGTCGGCGTTGTCGTCGCTGAAAATCGTGAACGTGCGCAGCTGCAGCGGCGAGGAGACGGACGGGTCGTGGCTGTGCGACGTCGAGTCACGCACGACCGTCGGCAACCAGCTCGTGGCCGTCAAGCAAGAACAACTGGATTCGTCGACGCGCCACGGCGGCAGCTTCACCGACGCGGTCTCCGTCGACGACGAAGACGTTACGACGACGAACTACATCACGATCGCGCCGATCGAGATGACGACGGACGTGGAGAACAACGACGACGGTACGACGACGGAGTGTATACATGATGATCAGACACAACGTCAGTACAGCGATATTACCGATACCCAACCACCGTCGATAGCAACACGACATCATCAACTCGGGCAAGTATCTGCAGCACTTAGTTGTATTTGTCCTGCGAAAATAATACTAATACAGCCAGTGTCAGGCATATCGAACCTCGTCCCACGCCCCATTGTAGAGTGCTGCCACCGGGCGAATTAAAGGCACGATCCCAAAGCCATGTGCCGTCTATGCTGGCAGTTTCTTGACAGTAACATTAACCGTATTTCGCTAATGTTGCTAACTTACAAAAAGTTAACCTTTTATTGTGCATATTAAAACCGCACAGCAACGGACCATTATACAGCAGTACGGTGTTTGGTACACCGGCCGTCGATTGGCGGGCTGTTACGTTTGGTACAGCGAGGAGGGGCCTTGGCGGGCTGCGGCCCCGCCCAGTCCCCTCCTCGCTGTACCAAATGTAACAGTCTGAGCCCAGCCATCAACGGCCAGTGAACCAACTTCATATTATTAAGCCGCAGCTCGCGATAGCGAGACTGCGGCTTCATGCATCGGAGCTGTCCATCTGTTTGTCCGTTTGTCCGTCTGTCTGTTGCCAAAATGCAAAAAAACGCGATTTTCTCAAAAACTAACCAATTTAGAGCTATGGTGTCTATTGACGACCTATAGGAAGTTATGTAAGCTTAACTGGGCTTTACAAAGAACCCATCATTGGATCCCTACAATCCAAGATGGCTGAGATCCGCCATCTTGAAAATCGACATGAAGTCATTTTTTTCTGCTGAGGGTGGTCCGATTTGGATAAAATTTCGCAGACTGGTACAGAATGACATGTCGACTGCAGTGATGTGTGGAAATGGAAACCAGATGTAGAATTCCAATATGGCGGACGTTTGGGCGAATTCAATGGCATGTCATTCCAAAGCCACGTATCACATTGCAGGGTGCTGCCACTTGGTGAATTCACTGTCACGATTCCAGAGCCCCATGCCACATTGCAAGGTGCAGTCACCTTGCGAAATCAATGTCATGATCGTGCCACATTGCGGGGTGTAAGAATTCCATCCGCCATATTGAAAATCGTTTTTCGCCATATTTTATTTTTTTTGTTTTTAATGCAGTTTAGGCTTTGACGAGCGGCGACTTTCGTATCGTCTCCGATAGACTTGTTCGATGTGGAACTATAATTGCCTGTGCCCATTTAAGGGTTAACAAACGTCACTACAAAGTTGCAAAGCAACAAAGCAATAAACATCGCTGCAAAGGCCTATACCAGTTAGACTGTTAACCCTTTAACTGCAAAGGCGACCGACCACAATAGCTCACAGGCTGCTGCCGCGTCGAGCTGAAAATATATGTTCGCAATCGCTACGATGTCCTTTGTTGTAGCATTGTGAAACCGCGTTGTAAAAACCAGAGTGTTAGCGTTAACGATGGCCGAGACGATATGCCTCGTCCTTGTATGCGCGAATCTGTTGCAGCCTTCTGTCGCAAGGTTTAATATTTTTTGACGAAATATTATGCAACCATGCATATAGGCGGCAGCTTTACGCCTTGCGTAAATGTACTTTTGCTGGCCCGCCTTATGGGTCAGATATGTGATGGTTGTCGTCGTCGGTCCGTCATCCGTCGTCCGTCCTATGGTCACATCTCGAAAATTAAGCAAGATAGACCCATAGTTACCATAGAATAATACTAGGAAGTTGGCATTGCTGATTCTGTTGCCGCCTTCAGATCCTCCCTAGATGCTCCGATGCAGAGTTATTCTGGTTTAAAGTAGACAATACGGGCAAATATCAATACGGCCTCCTGTTCGACTTGGCGTCAGATCACACCTGTTGTAAACCGAGTAGCCTACACCGTCGTCTTCCCGCCGGTGTTTTCAAATATTCTAAACGGAGTGCGACGATCGGAACCTGTTGTTCACAATCGTCATCCGTTGTGTTGACGACGCCGTCCGATATTTTTGTTTTTAAACGTTATCATGTTGGTTGGCTGGATATTTTGAATATTGCGATTATTTATGCCGTGGTCGTGTTGACGTTGACAACGTATCGTCTGTTTGTGCTAGCTACATGGAAGTGCAGACTCAACGGTCACAAGCCGATAAAGACGATGATGGTAGAAATGAGTCACGTGACTGGCAAGGTGCTCCAACACAGTGTACGATGTCAGCTGACGCTGAGATGACGTCACCGCAGACGATGGAACCCCGTGCAACCTCATCACGTCGCCGCAAAGCGCACCACCGACGCTCCAGTCGGCGACCGCCACTCTTACCGACACCGACGTCAGTTGCCAGGGAATGTCCGTGGTTGTTTATATCTAGATTGCCTCCGCACGATCAACCGCGGGCGTCGTCAGCCGCGGTCTGCGGTCCTTTCCGGTATCCTCCTCCGTTGATCCGCCACTACTCCTATCCGAAGATGTCGTTGCCTTCACCGTTGAGGCAGCGCAGACCTACCGATGTGTGTTTTCAGTCGTCAGATCGTGAGCGGTGCGGCGACGAGCCGGCGTGGCTCTCGGACACTACTACGAAGCAGCAGCGCGGTTCGACATCGCTACACTGCTGTTTGGCGATCGTGTCGCGGTGTCTACACGCAGCAGCTGCCCGAAACTATGCGGACCGCGAGCGCCGGCGTCGGATGACCAACGGTTGGCGTGACGACGAGGACGGTGCGCCGTCGCGTCACAGCAGTCTGACTCAGCAGCCTGACGACGGCAAGCGACGAGCCGTAGAAACTCAGCCGACGTGGACCACTTTCTTGAACAGTAGACCGGTGACTGTCAGAGACTCTGCGTCCGGACAGAAGAATGAAACCAGCGGGAGAGCGAGAAACCGTTCGGACAGTGACTCGAACTCGTCGCATCGACCGCGTGTTGTCGACCTTCGTCATCAACCGATCTATCCAGCACGCGTGCGAAACTGGGCCTACCCCATACCATCTACATCACGCAGTACCACAGTACGTGACCTTCGGGATCGTAGGCGAATTCCACGAGATACACTCAGCCATGGCAGACGATCGACGACCCGCGGTTCTGTTGTTGAAAGAAAACACAAGAAAGAGAAACTTCGCAGGCATTCGGTGTCCAGCGAAAGATCGTCACCATCTTCAGCTTCATTAATCAGCAGTCACAGCAGCAACAAGGATCGTCGCTCCACAAGCAAACATTCTTCGGCCGACGAACATGACGATAAAACAGAAGGCATGAAACATTCCGGAAAGATTTTCCAGACGGCGACTGATAACAGAGACGCTGACAGTTTGTTTAATAATACGTGCACGAGTACTTTACCGTTCGCAGGTGGCACTGAGGACAGTGCACTTAGAACAGACAAAGTTAACGAATACGACAGCGACAACACTAGCGTCAGACGCAGTTCTAGTAGTCACAGTGGCCCCACGTTGGACGCTGGTAAAACATCCGATATCGGAAACGAAATATCCACTGATGCATCCAGTACCCAGGTTCGCCCGTCCGAAAACTGTGCGACGTCAGACAGCGGCTTGAAAAGCCCGCTGTCGGACACGGTGTCCAGGTCGAAAACACCACCTGCTGACAACCGTGAAGTCGACAATGTCGAACAACCAGACACGCCTAAGCGTTCTGACGGTTCGCCACACGGAATAAAACACCGACATTCACGCAGTGGATCGAGGCCGAGATCCCGAAACAACAGCCTTTCCGTCGAAGCAGCGAAGTCTGAAAATAGCGATTCGTACAGCCACGACCACCAGACAGAGTCTACGAGCGAAAACCGAGAGAAGCTGATGGGACATAGTTCCGCGAAAAAAAGCCGCTCCCGCTCGGGTGATAGAGGAAAAAGCAAATCGTCGAAACATGGCGTTGAGCACAAACACCGTACAAAATCGAGACACGACGAACGTGAAAGAAAGAGATCACGCGGACGACGGCGATCGCGCTCTTCTTCACGGCGAAGAAATGCCTCTACTGCGTCATCTGACAACGACCGCTGTACGTCGAAAAAGCGTAACCGAAAGAGAGAGTTGCTAAACAACGGAGAAGATCAACTATCAGATCAACGCCGGCTAAAAACCGAACGAAAACGGCTGGAAAAGTTACATAAGAAAGCGGAGAGAGCACTGCAGAAAATTCAGCAGCTGGAACTGAACTACAAAGAGACTAATTTACATAACAAGAAATCACGGTCACGGGAGATGTCAGCAACTACGATATCGCAGGATCAGGATGTTCTCAATGCGAACAGCAACAAATGCGACTGGAAAAGCACGGCGGACAAACTCGGATTTTACAAATCGTTGAATGTTGCTGATGATTTTATTGCTGTATATACATCCCCAGTGTCATCGCCGTCTGTATTATCAGAGGAAGAGCCTAAATCTTGCGATAATTCGGAGTCACTTCTGCCGACGCGTCTGGAACATACGTGGAGCGAAAAGCAACGCGATGAGAATGAGCGACAGGTAGACCTACAAAACTGTGCTGAATGCGATGCAGGCGATAGTAGTGGGCGGGCGACGGCCGTAACGCCACATCAGTGTATTGTTGCTACTTCTAGCTGTGTCGCCGACGACGAGCGCAACGATGAACACGAACGACTGTTCGACAGTGAATTCAACCTCGACTCGACAACGTCAATGACGACGACGGCGACACGCGACGCATCACATACTGGTGCAGCTGTAGACCAAGCAGACCAACTCAGCGGTCTGCAGATATCGGTTATCATCACAACCGACACAAAACTGTGCCCGAACAACTAACCTGCCTTGATGTAAAGTTCATCCACTCAATTGGTGTTGCTAAAAGCAGATAACAGACATTATGCTTGATTATTGTTACGACTATTTACATTATGGATTACTAAATTACCAGTAGCAATATTCACCTCCATTTCTCTCGTTCATTAACAGTGAAACATATTCTGGTTGAATGTGTTGATCTTACCAATGTACGAAATAAATACTTTGTTGCTTCGTCCATTAAAGATTTATTTGATAATATTGAAGCACATAAAACATTGATTTTATTAAAGAAACTCGTTGTTATAAGCAACTTTGTTTTCATGTTAATGTTTGTTATTTGTTTTTTTTATTCTAGCTTAATAGCCTTATAATCTTACATTCATATGTTTTACCGTCTTAAAACTTATTTTCATGTACTATCTATCATGGGCTTTTCAAAGAACCCATTATTGGACCCATAAAATCCAAGATGGCGGAGATCCGCCATCTTGGATCTTGACGCCAAAATGCAAAAACGCAATTTTCTCAAAAACTAAGCAAGTTAGAGCTACGGTGTCTATTGAACATCTTTATTCACCACGAATGGTAGAAGAAATAAAAGAAGAAAAAAAATGGAACAACAAACAAACAAACAGTGATATGGCCTAACTATCTTAACTATCTTAACTACAGTGTATAACAGTGTAACAATAACAAACAAAAGAAAGACGTTTAGCTTACGCTGATATTGAAATATCTTAGCATGCTCTTATTACACTTAATTTTCTTACAAAATTTGTTGCTTTTTATCTCTAGCATTTCAGTTGGCAGGGGAAAGTTACAGAAGGAGCGACATTCATCTATGATG